>DSLMC04102__coassemble_718_pt1 | contig 48527 bp, 46 predicted proteins | sample DSLMC04102__metabat2_low_PE_042 | metagenome-assembled genome bin DSLMC04102
ACAACTGCTTATTCTTTCACTTGTCCGCCCGGAAAGGGGTATTTTACAGTACGCCTTTATTCAATTGTTTACTTCGTAATCAGTTCCACCTCTACCGGCATGGACTGCTCCACTTCTTCTCCGGCAATCAGTTTCTCCGCCGTCTCCACAGCAGTTTCACCCATCAGTTCCGGCTTCTGTGCCACAGTCGCCAGCATTCTTCCTTCTTCCACGGCTGCCACGGCATCATCGGTGGCGTCAAATCCTACCACCTTGATATCCTTTCCGGATGCTGCGATGGCTTCCACTGCGCCCAGCGCCATCTCGTCATTGTGGGCAAACACACCCTGGATCCCGCCGTCGGACTGCAGCATGTTTTCCATCACCGTCATACCTTCCGCTCTGTCAAAGTTGGCCGTCTGGCTGCTGACGATATCCATCACGCCGTCTGCCGCTTCATGGAACCCTTCGCCGCGGTCGATGGTGGCAGAAGCGCCGGTGGTTCCCTGGATCTCCGCCACTTTGGCTCCTTCACCGATCTGCTCGATCAGGTATTCCGTCGCCATCTTGGCTCCCGCCACGTTATCAGAAGCGATCTGACAGTCCACATCCACACCGTTGACCACGCGGTCCACAGAGATTACTTTGATCCCCTGGGACACCGCATTCTGTACGGCAGGCGCCACCGCATCGGAATCCACCGGATTTACAATCAGCACGCTGACATTTCTTGAAATCAAATCTTCCACGTCGCTGGCCTGTTTGGCCGTATCATCGCCCGCGTCGACCACTACTAGTTCCACGCCGTCTTCATCAGCCTTTGCCTGCGCCCCTTCCACCAAAGATACGAAGAAGGGGTTGTTCTGTGTGGATACAGACAGGCCGATAGCTCCGCTTCCCACGTGTTCGCCTGCGGCTTCGCCTTCTCCATCGATGGTGATGGCGTTTTCACATCCCGTCATAGTTCCGGCCAGCAGGCAGGCTGCTGCCAGAATCGCTGCAAATTTTTTTATCTTCATTTCTCTTCTCCTCTCACTTATCGTTTTCTGTCGGACAGTACTGCTACCAAGATTACCAGACCCTTGATGACATCCTGATAGTAGGAAGATACGCCCAGAATATTCAGACCGTTGTTCAGTACGGCGATGATCAGTACACCCACGAATGTTCCGTAGATTTTGCCTCGGCCGCCGCTCATACTGGTTCCGCCCAGCGCTACGGCTGCGATGGCATCCAGCTCATATCCGTCTCCCAGGTTCGGCTGTGCCGATCCCAGTCTGGACAGCAGAATCAACCCTGACAGCGCAGACATAAATCCTGATATTGCATAGGCGACAATCTTTGTACGATGTATATTTACGCCGGCCAGTTTCGCGCACTTCCAGTTGCTTCCTGTGGCGTAGACCGCACGTCCGAAAGTAGTCTTATTCAGCAGGAAGAAAAAGCCGATAAAGATCAGGATCAGCAGGATAACCGGGATGGGAACACGGTACAGATTTCCCTTGCCGATCAGTTTGAGCACAAAGCTGTCCCCCAGATTGGAGATCGGTTTTCCGTTGGTGAAAATCATGGTCAAACCACGGTAAACTGTCATAGTGATCAGGGTGGCGATAAAGGGCTGCAGACGTCCTTTCGTCACCAGCACACCGCTGACAAGGCCCAAGGCCGTACCGATAATCAGCGCAGCGATCATGGCCGCTCCTGCCGGCACGCCGCTGGTGATCATCCCGGCACAGAGCACGGTGCTTAATGCCAGAACCGATCCCACGGACAGGTCGATGGCATCCGTTAAGATAACGCAGGTCATACCAAAAGCAATCAATCCGTTAATGGACGACTGACGAAGCAGTGACAAAAAGTTGCTTCCGGTTCTGAATTCCGGACTTACGATACTGATGCCGATGACCAGAATTACCAGTGCGATCAGCGCGCCCAGATCCTGCACACGGCTTGCTATTTTTTTCTGATTTTCATTCATTAGATTGTACCTCCCGTCGCTAACGTCATAATATTTTCCTGATTCGCTTCTTCTCTTCCGATAATTCCGCGGACCTCGCCTTCTCTAACCACCATAATCCGATCGCTCATCCCGAGCACTTCCGGGAGTTCAGAAGAAACCATAATAATTGCCACACCCTTTGCTGCCAGTTCATTGATAATCGTATAAATTTCCTTTTTCGCACCGATATCCACGCCTCTGGTAGGTTCGTCCAGAATCAGGATCTTCGGATCGGTATAGATCCATTTGGCAAACACCACCTTTTGCTGATTACCGCCGCTTAAGTTATTGCATTCATGATCCGGTCCGAAACATTTGATATGAAGTTCTTCAATGCCTTTTTTCACCAGGTCGTCTTCCTTCTTCCGATCCATCACATGATGATTGGATACCCGCGGCAGATTGGCCAGGGCAATATTTTTCTCAATGCTTTCCTCCAGCATCAGACCTTCCACTTTCCGGTCCTCTGTGATAAAGCCGATACCACATTTCATGGCCTGAATCGGAGATTTTATGTGAACCTCTTTCCCATTGATTTCGATGCTTCCGCTGTCGCAATGAAGATTCCCGAAAATCGCCTGCATGATTTCCGTCCTGCCTGCTCCCATCAAACCGGAAACGCCCAGAACTTCTCCTGCTTTTACCTCAAAACTCACATTATGGAAAACGCCGCTGCTGGTCAGATCCTTCACCTTCAGAACCGTATCGCCGATTTTACAGTTTCTGACCGGATACCGTTCGCCGATTTCCCGGCCGATCATCATTTTCACGATCTCGTTCATGTTGGTTTCCGGTATGTTTTTCGTGCCGATGTAAGTACCATCCCGAAGCACGCTGATCCTGTCGCACAGTTCGAAAATCTCTTCCATTCTGTGGGAGATATAGACAATGGAAATCCCCTGTTTTTTCAGTGACCGGATCACATCGAACAGTACCAGCGTCTCGCTCTGCGTCAGCGCCGCCGTTGGCTCATCCATGATGATTACCTTTGCATCCACCATCAGCGCCTTACAGATTTCTATCATCTGCTGCTGTCCTACGGAAAGATTTGACATGACTTCCGCCGGAGAGATATGTACCCCCAGTCTGCCCAACGCTTCTTCCGCTTTTTTGCGCATGGCTTTCTGATTGCAGAAGCCGAATTTCCCTTTGATTTCCTTGCCGATAAACAGGTTTTCTTCCACTGTCAGATCATACAGTACATTCAGCTCCTGATGGATAAAGACAATGCCTGCCTTTTCCGCTTCCTGGAGGTTTTTATAATTCACCTCCCGGCCATCCACATAGATGGTCCCCGCGTCTTTGGTGTAAACGCCGGTCAGAATTTTCATCAGGGTTGATTTGCCGGCTCCATTTTCGCCCATCAGCGCATGGACTTCCCCGTCCGCCAGCACAAATCCGGCATCCTTCAGAACCTGATTGCTTCCGAAGGATTTGTCAATCCCCTTCATCTCAATCTGCATTTTGCCGCCTCCCTTTTCTAAAAATAAATATTGCTCAAAACAGACACGCAGACTGCAGGATGATGTTGGCATACGGCGTCGTCTCGCCTGTACGGATCACTGCCCTGCACGTTTTCGTCTGTTCCTTCAGTTCCTGGTGGGTTACATATTCCACTTCACAGTCATTTCCCATCGCATCCAGAAGATGCAAAATCTCTTGATGTACTTTCGGGTTCTGTTCTTTGATTTCCTGAGCCAGCACCACCTTTTCCACCTTCATCTCTTTGATCATCTCTGTCAAGACTTCCATGAAGGATGGTACTCCCAGCTTCAATGCCAGATCGATCCGCTCCGTCTCCTCTGGAATGGGAAGACCGCAGTCGCCCACTGCCAGAGTATCCGTATGTCCCATATAGGAAAGCACCCGTGATATATCGCTGTTTAAGATTCCGTTTCTTTTCATCTGCTTATTCCCCCAGTTCCTTAATCACATCCTCATAGACCGGCATACCGCCCTGGGCGCCGAATTTTTCGATGGACAGACCCGCTGCCACATTTGCAAATTTCAGCGCGTCTTCGATGCCTCTACCTTCGGTTATCGCCACGGTAAACGCTCCGTTTAAGGTGTCTCCTGCTCCGGTTGTGTCCACTACCTTTGACTTTCTGGCCGGGACCAATACGATTTCCCCGTTTTTCAGGCAGGTGCTGACTCCCCGGGATCCCTGGGTAATCACCAGTTTTTCCGGATATTTCTTCATCAGCTCCTCAAAGGACTGATCTTCCCCAAAAAGGATTACCGTTTCATGTTCGTTGGGTGTCAGATACGTCACCTTTTCCAGGATCTCCTGCTTTACCGGTCGTGCCGGCGCCGGATTTAACACCACCTTCACACCGTTATCCGCACAGAGTTTGGCCGTATACTCCACCGTTTCCTGAGGGATCTCATGCTGCAGCAGCACCATCTCGCATTCCAGCAGGGAATCTTTGATTTCATTTACATAATCAATATCCACGCAGTCGTTGGCTCCCGCCACCACCACGATGGTATTGTCGTTTTCCCCTACTGTGATCAGAGCAAGACCGGTGGGAGCCTGATCCACGATCCGGATATGGCCGGTTTTAACCCCCATGTTTTTCAGATTTTCCAGAAGATCCTTCCCTGCGCTGTCATTGCCCACGCAGCCGAACATCTCCACATCGGCGCCCAGCCTGGCCATAGCCACCGCCTGATTGGCGCCTTTTCCGCCGGGAATATACTTCAGGTCGTCTCCTCTCAGTGTTTCTCCCTTTTGCGGGATTCTTTCTGCCGTTACCGTCATGTCCATGTTCATGCTTCCTACGACTCCTATTTTTTTCATTTCCTCTCTCCTCCCTGTTTCATAATCGTCGTATCTCGCTGTATCAATTCCACATCAAAGTGGTAATTGTCGCTGATTTTTTTATTTTCCACATAATCGATCAGAACTTTAGCCGAAGTCTCCCCCATCCGGGAGATCGGCTGGGCCACCGTCGTCAGCTCCGGTGTCACCAGTTCGCTTAGATTAATGTTATCATAACCGATCAGCTGAATATCCTCCGGTACCCGGTATCCTTTTTTGCTCAGCGTTTTATAAACAGACACCGCCACCATATCATTTCCGGCAATGATGCCGTCCACATCGGGATACAGCTTTAAAATCTCTTCCGATTTTTTCAAACCTTCCCGAAAGCTGTACCGGCAGTCCACATAACGGGGAACCATCTCATACTTCCTGCACACATCCAGATATCCCTCAAACCGATCTCTGGCGCTGGAGAGAGCCTGATCCCCTCTCATATTCACAATCCTGCGACAGCCGCACCGGATCAGATGCTCCGCAGCCAGCATACCGCCTTTATAATGATCCGAACGAATACAGGCCACCTGATTGTCCGCCTGAACTTCCCGGTCCAAAATGACTACGGGAACTTTGCATTTTTCTATGGTTTCCCGGATCCCGCCCTGATTGGTCAGCAGGATAATTCCATCCGCATTCATCCGGCTCAAAAGTTCGATATTATTCTTTTCCTTGTCCAGGTTGTTATTGGAATTGCAGAGCATCATCCGATATCCCCGCCGATAGGCTTCCTCTTCTATGGCCTGGGCCATTTCATTGAAAAATGGATTCTGAATATTCGGTAAAATCACTCCAATAATTTTTGCAGACTTTTTGTAGAGAGTTCTCGCCGCCTCATTTGGTTTGAAACCGGTTTCTTTTATAACATTAAGAACTCTCTGCCTCTTTTCTTCGTTTACCTTTGCCGTTCCATTCATGACTCTTGACACTGTTGACGGTGATACCCCCGCCATCTTCGCCACCTCGCGAATACTGATCATTTGCCCCGCCTCCTTTCCATTTTTGAAACCCGTTTCAAGTTGTTCTCATTATAGTCTTTCCACAAACGCAAGTCAACATCGGAATAGAATTTCAGCTTTATCAACAATCTCATCCTCCTTTTTTTGTTATAAATCACAAAAAGACAGGGTACTGCAGAAAATTACTCTGCGGTACCCTGCCTGATAAACTCTTTTAATTAAACAATACCCTGAGCCAGCATTGCATTGGCAACTTTCTCGAAGCCTGCAATATTCGCTCCTACTACATAGTTTCCTTCGAAACCATAACGTTTTGCAGCATCATCCATGTTATGTGTGATATTTACCATGATGTCCTTCAGTTTTGCATCCACTTCTTCAAAAGTCCAGCTCAGACGTTCGCTGTTCTGAGACATTTCCAGAGCTGATGTAGCAACTCCGCCTGCATTGGCAGCTTTTCCAGGAGCAAAGATTACTTTGTTCTCCTGCAGATACTGTGTTGCTTCCAGAGTCGTAGGCATGTTAGCGCCCTCGCATACTGCGATAACGCCGTTGGCAACCAGCTGTTTCGCATCATCCAGATGCAGTTCGTTCTGTGTCGCACAGGGAAGCGCGATATCGGCTTTGATTCCCCATACGCCTCTGCCCTCATGGTACTCAGAATTCGGACGGTATTTCTTGTATTCTGTCAGTCTTGCACGGTTAACCTCTTTGATTTCTTTCAAAGCGGCAACGTCGATTCCATCCGGATCGTATACCCAGCCATTGGAATCAGAACAGGTCACCACTTTGGCGCCCAGCTGATGTGCTTTTTCAATGGCATAGATGGCAACATTTCCAGAACCGGAAACCAGGCAGGTCTTGCCGGCCAGTTCGATTCCGTTCAGCTTCAGCAGCTCTTCTGTCAGATACAGCAGACCATAACCGGTTGCTTCTGTTCTCGCAAGAGATCCGCCGAAAGTAAGGCCTTTTCCTGTCAGTACGCCTTCATATGCGCTGCGGATTTTTTTGTACTGTCCGAACATATAGCCGATCTCTCTGGCTCCTGTTCCAATGTCGCCGGCAGGAACGTCCGTGTCCGGTCCGATATATTTGTAAAGTTCTGTCATGAAGCTCTGGCAGAATGCCATAACCTCTCTGTCTGATTTTCCTTTGGGATCGAAATCAGAACCGCCCTTTGCTCCGCCGATGGGCAGACCGGTAAGAGAGTTTTTGAAGATCTGCTCGAAACCAAGGAATTTGATAATACCGATATTTACAGAGGGATGAAGACGAAGTCCTCCTTTGTAGGGACCGATCGCACTGTTAAACTGCACGCGGTAACCTACGTTTACCTGAACCTGACCTTTATCGTCAACCCACGGAACACGGAATTTAATCTGGCGTTCCGGCTCAACGATTCTTTCCAGAAGCGCTTCTTTTCTGTAAAGCTGTTCATTGGCATCGATTACAGGGCGCAGGGAATCCAGAACTTCTTTTACTGCCTGGTGAAATTCCGGCTGGCCCGGGTTTTTCGCTACGACTGACTCATAGACTTCATCTACGTATGACATTTTTCTACCTCCTGATATGTTTTTCATGAAAAAGAGTACGCAAAAGCGTACTCTTTTTTCACAGAACCCTTTTGTCCATAGGCATTATATCATGATATATGCCTGTGCACAAGAAAAAATTTCGATATTTTGACTTTTTTTTGACTGGAAAATTCATATTCTCTTCTAAAATATGGTTTTTTGATAAAAAAATGAAATTTTCCGGTTCTCATCCTTCATATTTGTCTATTTTTTCCTCTTCACGCTGTAACCGAAGGTTCCCAGGAATTTCCCCAGGCCATAATACGCGCCATGGGAATACACCATCGGTCTCGCCCGGAAAAATTCAAATTTATTTTTGTCGTTCATAAATGATTCGTCGGCATGAACAGCCACCACCTCCGCCAGAAACATATGATGAGATCCCAGTTCCTGTACGGACTTTACTTTACATTCCAAATTGACGGGGGACTCCCGGATCATGGGCGCGCTTACGATGGAAGCTTCCTCCCGATGCAGCTTCATATCTGCAAATTTGTCCCGGTCTTTCCCGGAACGCACCCCGCAGTAGTCCGCCGCTTTTGCCAGTGATTCCGTGGTAAGATTAATCACAAACTCTCCCGTATCCCGCAGCATATGATAGGAATACCGCTCCGGTTTGACGGATATGGACACCATGGGCGGATTCGTACAGACCGTACCCGTCCATGCCACCGTGATTATATTATCCTTTCCTTTTCCATCCGTGACGCTGACCATGACCGCCGGCAGAGGATACAGCATATTTCCCGGTTTCCACTGCTGCTTTGCCATGTCACACCTCCTCCAGCGCACGCATAAAGGCCGGTATCAGCTGCTTTTTCCTGGAAACCACGCCCAAAAGCATGCAGGAACTTTCATTTGCTTTCATATCCTCAAAAGCCTGAGACACCATATGGCGGGAGCCCTCTCCGCAGAATAACAGCTCCGTAGATTCCTCCACGATATTGGTCAGCATGAAAAATACCATCTGAATACCGTTCTTGCCGCATTCGCTTTTTATGTACGGCTGCAGCCTCTCCTTGATATGCTGCAGTTCATCCGCCGACATGGAGTTGATCTGCCCCACGCCGAAAGTCACATCGTCAATAATAAACTTTTTGAAATCCTGATAGAAAATCTCTTCCGGAGATTTACTCTGCAGATCGCTTCCCGCCCGGAACATTTCCGCTGCAAATTCTTCCACTTCAATCCCCGCTAACTTTGCCAGCTCCTGGCCGGCCGCCCGATCCAGGAAGGTGCAGGTGGGCGAACGGAACATCAATGTATCCGACAGAATGGCTGCGCACAGCAGTCCGGCTATGGCCGGCGGAATATCCAGATTCTTTTCCTGATACATCTGGTACATAATCGTAGCCGTGCATCCCACAGGCTGATTGCGAAATACAACCGGCTGCATGGTCTGCAGCGAGCCGATCCGGTGATGGTCGATGATTTCCAGGATATCCGCCTCCCTGATATTATCCACAGCCTGGGACACCTCGTTATGATCCACCAGGATAACTTTCTTCTTGCTGATATTCAGCAGGTTTCGCCTGGATACCGTACCCTGATATTTTCCGTCCTTATCCAGCACCGGAAAATCACGATGCCTGTTTTTTCCCATGATATCACGGATATCGTCGGTGAAATCATCCATACGGAAGGTAATCAGATTCTTTGTCTTCATCAGATGGCGCACGGGAATACTCTGATTGATCAGCTTGGCAATGGTCAGCGTATCGTAAGGCGTCGTAATCACCGTGCAGTTATTCTCCCGGGCAAATTTCTGAATCACGGAAGATACCTTGGCCCCCAATCCCACGATAATACATGCCGCCTTCTGCTCCACAGCGCACAGATGATCCTCCATACGGTTTCCCAGAATAACCAGATCGCCCTCATCGATAAACTCTTCCATCTTATCCGGATTGGCCGCCCCGATAATTACCTTTCCTCTATCGATAAAATCTTCCGCATCCCCCACCAGAATTTCACCGTTGAGTGTACTGGCAATATTGCGGTACTGCGTTTTCGCCGCCGCAATCACCGTATTGTCGTAAGCATCCATATAAGATCTGGCGATATCGCCTATGGTAATCAGCCCTTCCAGGTTGTTCTCCTCATCAGTAATTGGAAGCGTAACCGCCCCGTTTTCCGTCATATGATTGAAGGCTTCCTTCACGGAAATATCACTTCTGGCGCCTTCGGTTTTATGGATTTCCATATCCTTCACCTGGGTACCGATATCTTCCAGATAGACCGGAGCCGACATCTGAAACCGCTTCAGCACATACTCCGTTTCTTCATTAATCTGACCGGCACGCATGGGAATAAACGTATCTTCTTCCGTTCGGTTTTTTATATCGGCATAGGCAATGGCAGAACAGATGGAATCCGTGTCTGGATTTTTATGCCCTATTACATAAATTGTCTGTTTATTTTCCAACGTTTTTTCCACCCCTTTTTTATTTCTATAGTACCATATTACCAAGAAATTGGTCAATGTAATCATTTTATGATATAATATCCGCAGACAGTAACGTCATACAGCCAGAATCAAGGAAGGAGTCAGTTTATGGAACATGAAACAAACAATACGCCTGCCATGGCAGATTTTGAGAAAGAAATCAATGATTCTTTCAAGAAAATTTCCGAAGGCGACATGATCACCGGAACAGTTATTTCCGTCTCAGAAAAAGAAATTACCCTGGATCTTCAGTACTATGCCGAAGGAATCATCCCGGTGGAAGATTACAGCCGTGAACCAGGCTTTATCGCCAAAGACATGGTTCATCCCGGCGATGAGGTAACCGCCACCGTTGTCAAAACAGACGACGGAGAGGGCAATATCCTTTTATCCCGCGTGGAAGCCAACGATGTATTAGCCTGGGAAAAATTAAAACAGATGCTGGAAGAAAAAACCGTCATCGATGTAACCGTAAAAGGAATTGTCAACGGAGGCGTCATCGCCTATGTGGAGGGAGTACGCGGATTCATCCCTGCCTCAAAACTTTCTTTAAATTATGTGGAAGATACCAACCCTTACCTCAATCAACCTCTCCAGGTTCAGGTAATCGATCTGGATCAGGAAAAAGGACGGTTAATTTTATCTGCCAGAGAAATCCTCCGTGAAAAAGCGCAGGAAGAACGCAAAAAGAAGATTTCCAATGTGGAAGTAGGGCTGGTTACCGAAGGAAGGGTAGAGAGCATCAAGCCCTACGGCGCTTTTATCGATCTGGGCAACGGTCTTTCCGGCCTGGTACACGTTTCTCAGATTTGTGAAAAACGGATCAAAACACCGGATACCGTTCTGAAAGTGGGAGACACGGTAAAGGTAAAGGTGATTGCCATCAAAGACGGAAAACTAAGCCTTAGCATGAAAGCCCTGGCCGATACGGCCGCAGAAGAAGTGACGGAAGAATCCTTCGAACTGCCCAAAGCAGGAGATGCTACCACCAGTTTGGGTTCTCTGTTTGCTAATATCAAACTGTAATTCAAAAGCAGACGCCAAAGTATTTTTACACGGCGTCTGCTTTTTCATTTTTTCTTAATTTTTTTGTTATTGACTTTTAAAAACTCCAGATGTAGTATATACTATATTAACACATAGTTTTTAAAACTATATTATATCGAAGGAGTGATTATTATGAAGAAAACAAGAAAATTAAAGGACCCAGGCAGCGCGATTACCCATTTTATCGCCATGGTTCTGGCCATGCTGGGCGCCGCGCCATTATTAATAAAAGCTGCCAGAGTACCGGATGTACTTCATGTAATTGCACTGGCTATTTTTATTCTCAGTATGATTTTATTATATGCTGCCAGTACCGTCTATCACTCTCTGGATGTCAGTGAAAACGTGAACAAACGTCTGCGAAAGCTGGATCACATGATGATTTTTGTCTTAATTGCAGGAAGTTACACTCCGGTATGCCTCATTGTCCTTCAGGGAAAAACAGGGACTATCCTCTGTGCCCTTGTTTGGGCCGTTGCCTTAATTGGTATCTTAATTAAAGCATTGTGGATCACCTGCCCGAAATGGTTTTCTTCCCTGATTTATATTGGAATGGGCTGGCTGTGTGTGTTAGCATTTTCCCAGATTTTTCATGCTCTTTCCAGACCGGCGTTTGGATGGCTGCTGGCCGGAGGCATCATTTACACATTGGGCGGTATCATTTACGCACTGAAACTGCCGATCTTTAACGCGCGGCATAAAAATTTTGGAACACATGAAATCTTTCATTTGTTTGTCATGGCAGGAAGCTTCTGTCATTTTATCGTAATGTATTTCTTCGTTGCTCCCATGCCGGTCTAAAATTAAAAAAACTCCCCATAAAATGAGGAGTGCCCAGGCATTACTGCCTGGGCTATTATTATGAAAAAATTTTATATGTGTAATGAACCATTACATATACGATTCAATGTCCTTTCGAACTGTTATTATCATAGCAATATATTATGAACAAATTGTGAACTTTCCGTAAATATCATGTTAATTTAAACAAATTTTTCCTCTTTTTATATGTTTTTTTGTCGTTTTTTACCACATGGTGCAGTTACAGAAAATTCCAGTTACGAAAACAGGCCGCCGAAAAACCCTTTGATACTGTTCCATAGATCAGATGCCCAGGAACCGATCCCTGCAAAAAAGCTGTCCATGTCCGCTTCGCTGATGTCAATATCCAGACCTGACAATCTGTCATAAAGTTCCTGTACCTGCTGTTTCAGCGCGCTCACATCAAGATCCAGATGGGATATTTTTTCCATCAGATCCACGATTTGCTGTTTATCTTCTTCCGAGAGAGAAATTTCCAATTGATTGGCCGTCTCTGTGACCTTTTCTTCAATTTCCTGCGGATCTTTAATCTCCTCGCCGACCACAATATCCTTTACGGCCCCGACCAGTTCCTCCGCTTTTTTCTGATCTCCGATCGTTTCTCCCAATTCGCTGGTCACCACAAGCTCATTGGTAGCCGCTTCCACATTATCCGCTTCTATGGCATCCCCTGTCATATTTTCATACGCTTCCATCGTGCCGACCAATGCCGCCGTACCGGATATGGATGTGGGGCCGGCCACTGTTACGTCCACATTTTCCACGCCGGCGGTAGCAAGAGCATTCTGATACATGCCCGTCGTACAATAAGAAATATTCTTCGTTGTCACCTTAATTCCGTTTCCCTTGCCTTTCCCCACCACTTTAACAGAGGAAAGAGCTCTGCTTCCGATCAGTTCCGCAGACAGGAAGGAATCCAGATACTCATGCTCCATTTCATTGGATACTGTCGCTACCGTATAATCTTTCAGTTCTTCCTCCGTCACATCCAGCAGACGAAGCACTTCCGCCCGTTCGCTGTCACTTAGATCCGCGCCCAGAGCAATATATGGTTTATTCAGATCTGCTTTTGAACTGGCTGCCTGGACAAAAGCCGGTTCCCACATCATGCAGACTGCTGTCAGAACTGCAATCAGACCCGCTGCCATTTTCTTTGCCGCCATTTAAAAACCTCCTTGCCAGTGTGTTCTTTCTTACACTATACCACAAGATGAAAAAAACGTGTCTTAAAAAACCATAAACATATTCATAAATCTTTCTATATTTATTCATGGTTTTTTTACAAGTACAACACGGTTTTATCACATTTAACCGATATACTGTGATCATAAAATAATTCAAGGTTGCAAGGCAATTATTTTATAATTTCTTTTTCATATGTCGAGTAACATCGACTCTCCTTCCTTTAAAGAAAGGCGTTTCCATCAGGAAACGCCTTTTAGTATGTCGCTTAACGCTGCAAATTCCGCCAATACCAGCGACTCCCCCCGCACATTGGGCGCAAGATGGCAGGCCTTTAAAGCTTCCTCAATTTCCTCTCTGGAATAATGAAAGCCTTCATAATTCTTTAATCCGTTTGCCAAAGTCTTTCTGCGCTGATTAAATGATGCCCGGATAATCTGAAACATCAGTTTTTCATCCGCGGCTTTCACCGGCGGCTGACGATGGGTCGTCAGCCGAATCACCGCACTTCCCACATTCGGCCTTGGCATAAAGCAGTTTGGCGGCACATTGGCTACAATGTAAGGCTCTGCGTAATACTGCACTGCCAGGGAAAGAGCCCCATAATCTTTGGTGCCCGGGCCGGCCTGCATCCTGGCCGCCACCTCCTTTTGAACCATAACGGTAATGGATTCCACCGGAACATGTTTTTCAAAAAGACCCATGATAATCGGCGTTGTAATATAATAAGGCAAATTGGCAACAATCTTGATCGGTTTCCCCTGATTTTTTTCTTCCGCCAGTTTCCTCAGATCCAATTTAAGAATATCTTCGTTGATTACCGTTACATTATCATACGCCTGAAGCGTATCTTCCAGAATGGGAATCAGCGCCGAATCTATCTCGACAGCGCAAACTTCTCTGGCCGCATAAGCCAGGTACTGCGTCATGGTGCCGATTCCAGGCCCGATCTCCAGCACAAAATCTTCTTTCGTCACTTCAGCCGCCGCAATAATTTTATCCAGCACGTGAGTATCTATCAGAAAATTCTGTCCAAACTTCTTCTGAAATATAAATTGATACTTTTTTAATACGGCTATCGTTTCCTGTGGATTGCCCAGATAAGGCTTCTGCTTTTCGTTCATATCTCTCCTGTTCTGTGATAAAAGAAGCTGCCGCAGAATCATTCCTGCCGCAGCCGTCTTTTGAAGCGCTTATTAAAAGTTAAAATCTTTTTCAAAAATGATAATACGACCGTCCCTGTCCAGTCTCTTTCCGGAAACCTTCTTTCCCAGTTTTCCTCTGTGAACCTTCAAAATCGCCTTGTCGACCAGCTCTTTCACAGAAGCAACCGTCATAGGCCTCTCCTCTGTCTGCTGCTCTCCGATTCTGGTATAAAGCGCCAGGATCCCCAGTTCATCGATCTTATATCCGGATTCCCTTGCATAAGTCCTGGCAAAAGTCACCAGTTCATCATTGGTAAAAACCGGAATCGTAATTACCGTCGTAAACTTTCTGGCAAACTCCGGATAGTCGGAAAGCAGTTTGCGCATACTCTTCTTCTCGTCTTCCATGATAAGAATCAGACTGTCTGTCCGAAACTCCAGCGCTTTGGACAGTTTTTCCACCGTCTCGGAAGTCATCTCGCCGGCTTTTTCAATTAACAGGAAGCCGCCCGCCAGTTTATTCACCACTTCTGCCGGATCCTTCGTATTCAGCGCCGCTCCGGTAAGTCTGGCCTCCTTGGTTGCTTTCAGACCCAGATCACAGCAAATCGCCCGAACCAGGTTGTCCGTCAGTGTGGTCTTTCCGCATCCTTCGCTTCCCATAACGGCAATATTGCCGCCTCTGGATGTCCTGTCCGCTGCATTTTCATAAACGCCATTGAGAGCGTCCAATATCTGCTGATCCATCCCCGGCACTTTTGCAAAATAGCTGAACAGATTTTTCTGCTCATCGGTGAGTTTGTCCGAACGCGTATCGTTCAGAATACGAGTACGCCGCTCCTCCGGAGTTTCTTCCGCCAGGATTCTCTCCTCGATGGACAGTTCTTCCTTGGCTTTCTCTTCCGATCCGGCTGTCTCCTCCGCCTGAGCCGTCGTCTCCAACTCTGTGACTTGCTCCGGTTCCACTGTTACTTCCGGTTCCGCAGATTGCTCCGGTTCCACTGTTGCTTCTGGTTCCGGTTTGAAATCTTCAATCTCCTCCGGTTGAAAAATCTGCGTATCTCCGCTGGAAGTCTCTTCCTTTGGCTCCTCCTTGGTTTCCTCCAAGGCCATGGCGATGATACTTTCTTCCAGTCCTTCGATATTCAGACCATCTTCCTTGTTTTCCGAAGTCTCTTCCTCTGGGGGTTCTTCCTGTGGTTTCTCCCCGCTGTCCGGCTCCTTATCGTCTCCGAATATGTCTTCTGTCAGAATTTTCTCAATCTGTTTTTCTTTCCCTATGTAATTACCGGAAGAAATCTGCTGCGCCAGACGGTTTGCCGTCTCCTCCAGCAGTTTTTGGATCATATCTTCTGTGCTTTTTCCAGCCGAATCCGTCTGCTTTTCTTCTTCCGGCTCCGCTTCCTGCACTGGCGTCTCTATGGTCTCCTGCGCTTCCTGTGTCTGCGCTTTCTCTTCTTTTTTATCCGGCTCCTGGATGGGCGCTACCGTCGTCTCACTCAGATTTTCCGGTTCCAGTTCCTTCACAGACTGAGGATCTATCGCATCGTATGAGGAAGTCAGGTCATCCTCTTTCGACTGAAATTCCTGTTTTATTTCTTCTTTTCCTTTATAAATACCGGAAAGCACATCCTTCAGACTGGACGCCAGTTTCTCTTTCAGCTTTTCCGGTTCGATGACAAAGGGTTTTGCTTCCGGCTTATCCAGCGTGACAGCTGCCTCCACAGCCGCTTCTTCCGCTTTCTTTGCCCCCAGCGCCGCCTCTTCTCTTGCTTCATCCAGTTTTTCCAAAACCGCTTCTGTCTGCTGCTGCAGCGCATCTTTCTTCTCCTGCAGCTCTGTGGTAATCTCTTCGTCTTTGTTTCTGTTATCGTACTTTTCCTGCTGTGACGGAGTCAGCGGCTGATACTTCATCTTCAGTTCCATGGCCTTCGTCACATAGACGCCTTCGCTGAACCACAGAATCAGATCGTCACATTCTTCAATACATTTTTCCTTCATTCCGGCTTTGGAATAAAGGCAGGCCAGCTCATAGGACCATCTTTCTGTAAATTCTTTGTTTTTATACTCTTCCAGAATGGCGATCTGATCTTCAACGGGAGATTTCTTTGCCTTGTAAATTTTATATTTTAAAATATATTTGGAATTATCCCCGGGGGCGTTCTGTGCATACTCCGTATAGTATTCCACGGCATCGTCCACATCACCCATTTTCAGAGATATTTCCACCAGACGGTATAAAATGACTTTTCCTATGGAGGAACGTTTATATGCCAGAAGCAAAATTTTCTTGCTGTCCTCCAGCATGTCATTCACTTCATAAATATCAGCAACCATGCAGAGCGTGCGGACACTTTTTACCCGACGCCAGTCGATCGTTTCCACGATCTCCAGCGCCCCCTCATAATCCTCTTTTTCCACCAGTGTTGTAATCTGGTCCAGTTTAATTTGATATTCTGATTTATCCAACGCATTCACCTCTGGTTTAATTCTCTGCTCCAAGTGTATCATACACTAAATACGATGTCAAAGCAAAACAGCGGAAAAAGACCGCTGCAGCAGCTCTTCCTGCAGCGGTCCAGTCATACTTATTTTACAGTAATTTTATCCAGATGCCAGATGTCATCCACATACTGCTGAATCGTTCTGTCAGAGGTAAATTTACCGGAGCAGGCCACATTCAGCATAGCCATTCTCGCCCAGCGTTTTTCATCCCGGTATGCTTCCTCCACGCGGCTCTGTGCCTCGGCGTAAGATTTGAAATCTGCCAGAATGAAATACATATCCGCACGATCGCTGCTCTTGGTATTCAGCAGGGAATCATAGATATCACGGAACAATTCTGTGTCGCTGGAGAAGGTACCGTTGATCAGACTCATCAGCACCTGACGGATTTCCTGATCGGTATTGAAATAATATGTGGGATCATATCCGCCGTTATTCTCATAATTAATAACCTCATCTGCAGATAAGCCGAAGATGAAGGCGTTCTCCTCACCCACTTCTTCTACGATCTCCACATTGGCCCCGTCCATAGTGCCAAGGGTGGGCGCACCGTTGAGCATAAATTTCATATTTCCGGTACCGGAAGCTTCCTTGCTGGCCGTGGAAATCTGCTCGGAGACATCCGCAGCGGCAAAAATCAGCTCAGCGTTGCTGACACGATAGTCTTCAATGAAAACGACTTTCAGCTTTCCATTGATGGAAGCATCGTTGTTCACCACATCTGCCACAGAGTTGATCAGCTTGATGGTCAGTTTCGCCCGGCGGTAACCGGCTGCCGCTTTTGCTCCAAAGATAAAGGTACGGGGATAGAAATCCATCTCCGGATGTTCCTTGATCTTATGATACAGATGAATCACATGCAGGATGTTCATCAGCTGACGTTTATACTCGTGAAGCCTTTTTACCTGTACATCGAAAATAGATCTGGGATCTACTTCGATTCCATTATGCTCCAGAATGTATTTTGCCAGACGAACTTTGTTCTGATATTTGATATTCATGAACTCTGCCTGTGCTTTTTCATCATCCACATACACCTTCAGCTTGCTGATCTGGGGCAGATCAGTGATCCACTCATCACCGATGTGTTTCGTTACCCAGTCTGCCAGCAGCGGGTTTCCATGAAGCAGGAATCTTCTCTGGGTGATACCGTTGGTCTTATTATTGAATTTCTCCGGCATCATCTCATAGAAATCCTTCAGTTCCTGTTTTTCCAGAATCTCTGTGTGAAGTCTGGCCACACCGTTGACAGAATAGCCGCCCACGATGGCCATGTGTGCCATTTTCACCTGGCCGTCATAGATGATCGCCATTTTCTTTACTTTTTCCTGATTTCCCGGATATTTCTGCTGAATCTCAATCAGGAAACGGCGGTTGATCTCTTCGATGATCTGATAAATTCTGGGAAGCAGTCTGGAAAAGAGCTCGATGGGCCATTTTTCCAGCGCTTCAGACATAATCGTATGGTTGGTATAAGCACAAGTCTTTGTGGTGATCTCCCATGCTTCCTCCCAGGTGAGGCCCTCCTCATCCAGAAGGATACGCATCAGTTCCGCTACCGTTACAGTGGGATGGGTATCATTCAGCTGGAAGGTTACTTTCTCATACAGTTTGTGAATGTCACTGTGGGCTTTCTTATATTTTGCCACAGCTGCCTGGACGCTGGCTGATACGAAGAAGTACTGCTGTTTCAGACGCAGTTCCTTGCCGGCGTAATGATTGTCGTTGGGGTAAAGAACCTCCACGATATTTTTTGCCAGATTCTGCTGCTCCACTGCTTTTTTGTAATCGCCTTTGTCAAAAGAATCCAGTTCAAAGCTGTCGATAGCTTCGGCATCCCAGATACGAAGCGTATTAACCACATTGTTATTATAGCCGACGATGGGCATATCATAGGGAATCGCCCGTACCGACTGATATCCTTCCTGAATGAAATGAGTTCTTCCTGTCGCATGATCGTATTCTGCACGGACGTAACCGCCGAATTTTACTTCTTTGGCATACTCCGGACGGCGAAGTTCAAAGGGATTGCCGTCTTTGAGCCAGTTATCCGGTACTTCCACCTGGAATCCGTCCCGGATTTCCTGTTTGAACATACCGTAACGATAACGGATACCGCATCCGTACGCACAGTATCCCAGCGTAGCCAGAGAATCCAGGAAACAGGCTGCCAGTCTTCCCAGACCTCCGTTTCCAAGGGCGGCATCCGGTTCCTGATCTTCGATCACATTCAAATCGAATCCCAGTTCATCCAGCGCTTCCTTTACCTCCTGATAAGCTGTAAGGTTAATCAGGTTATTTCCAAGAGCTCTTCCCATCAGAAACTCCATGGACATATAATAAACCGTTTTCGGATCTTCCTTTTTGAAAACCTCCTGACTTTTCAGCCAGTTATCAATAATCACATCCTTTACCGCATACGATACTGCCTGGAACACCTGCTGAGGCGTCGCCTCATCAAGGGTCCTGCGGTAAAGCGTTTTTACATTGTTTCTGACCTCGTTTTTAAAATGCTCTTTTTCAAATAACTTATTCTGCATGGAATCCTCCTTTTACCACTGTGGGTTTTCACCCTTCGTTCTTTTCTACCGCCAGCGTTACTTTCTCGGAATTAATATTCCACTCTTTTTCATAACCTTTTGTCATGTCATAAGAAACATCCACTGCCAGTACCTCTGATTGTATTTCGGATTCGTGTACTCTCATAATGCCTTCAATTACCTGATTACCCGTCGTATACACATGAATCTTATCCGTCACTTCAAATCCGGCTTCTTTACGCATGGTCTGAATCTTGCTGATAATCTCCCGGACAAAACCTTCCTCTTTCAGTTCCGGAGTCAGATTGGTATCCAAAACAACTGTAACATCGTTATCAGATTCTGAGACATAGCGCTCCATCTGAGCTGTGTCAATGAGCAAATCTCCTTCTAATAGTACAACTTCCTCACCATTAATGTCAAGTTTCAGCTCTTTCGATGACCGAAGTTCCTGCATCGCCTGATTTCCATCCAGTTTGGACAGCGCTGTCCGGATGCCGTTCAGCAGTTTTCCGTATTTCGGTCCGACGGTTTTCAGCTGCGGTTTGAACGTATAAGTGATGAAATTATCCAGGGCATCCACAAATTCCATCTGTTTGACATTTAATTCTTCTTCTATAATATTCCGGTAAAGTTCCGGAAGTGCAGCCGGAGCTTTCACGTACATATTTCCCAAAGGCTGGCGGTTCTTCAGATTGGCCGCGTTTCTGCAGGCTCTTCCCAGAACCACGATTTTCAGCAGCTCTTTCATATTTGCTTCCAGTTCCGGATCAATCCATTCCTCGCAGACCTCCGGATAATCACACAGATGAATACTTTCCGGTGCGGACGCATCCACACTGCGCACCAGATTCTGATAAATTTCCTCCGTCATGAAAGGAATCAGCGGCGCGGCTGCCTTGGAGATGGTTACCAGCGCGGTATAAAGCGTCATATATGCATTGATCTTATCCTGAGGCATGTCTTTTGCCCAGAATCTTTCCCTGCTTCTTCTGACATACCAGTTGCTCATGTCATCCACAAACTCCTGCAGCGCTCTTGCGCTTTCCGGGATCCGGTAATTCGCCAGATGATTATCCACTGCCTTTACCGTAGAATTCAAACGGGACAAAAGCCATTTATCCATCACGGAAAGTTTATCGTATTCCAGTTCATAATCCATGGGATTAAACTGATCGATTTCCGCGTACAGCACATAAAACGCGTAAGTATTCCACAAAGTTCCCAGGAATTTCCTCTGGCCTTCCGTCACCGCTTTTTCATGGAACCGGTTGGGCAGCCAGGGCGCGCTGTTGATATAGAAATACCAGCGGATCGCGTCTGCGCCGTACTGTTTCAACGCATCAAAGGGATTCACAGCGTTGCCCTTTGATTTACTCATCTTCTGGCCGTTTTCGTCCTGGACATGACCCAGTACGATGACGTTCTCGTAAGGCGCCCGGTTGAAAATCAGTGTGGAGATCGCCAGCAGCGAGTAAAACCAGCCTCTCGTCTGATCCACCGCCTCGGAAATAAACTGAGCCGGGAACTGTTCCTTGAACAGGTTCTCATTTTCAAAGGGATAATGATGCTGTGCAAAAGGCATGGCTCCGGAATCGAACCAGCAGTCGATCACCTCCGGTACCCGGTGCATCTCTTTGCCGCAGACCGGACACTTGATCGTCACGGCGTCGATATAAGGCCGGTGCAGTTCGATCTCATCGGGACAGTTGTCCGACAGCTCTTTTAACTCCGCAATACTGCCGATGGAATGCATATGGCCGCATTCACACTGCCAGATATTCAGAGGAGTTCCCCAGTAACGGTTGCGGCTGATCCCCCAGTCCTGCACATTTTCCAGCCAGTCTCCGAAACGGCCTTTTCCAATGCTCTCCGGAATCCAGTTGATGGTATTATTATTCCGGATCAGATCTTCTTTCACCGCTGTCATTTTTATAAACCATGACTCCCGCGCATAGTAAATCAGCGGCGTGCCGCATCTCCAGCAGTGGGGATAACTGTGCTCGAATTTCGGCGCGTCAAAAAGAAGTCCTCTTTTTTCCAGATCCTCCAGGATCGGTTTATCCGCGTCTTTACAGAAAGTTCCGGCCCAGGGCGTCTCCTTTGTCATCTCGCCCTTTTCATCTACCAGCTGTACAAAAGGCAGACCGTAATGTCTTCCCACATTGGAGTCGTCCTCACCGAATGCCGGCGCGATGTGTACCACGCCGGTACCGTCCGTCAGCGTGACATAGGAGTCGCAGGTTACATAATATGCTTTTTCCTTTGGACTTACAAAGGGGAACAGCGGTTCATACTCTTTATACTCCAGATCCTTCCCCACATAAGTTTCCAGTACTTCATAGGCCGGCTGATCCTCTGCGGCAAGCTTGCCCAGCACCGTATCCAGCAGAGCCTGGGCCATATAATAGGTATATCCGTCCGCCGCTTTCACTTTCACATAAGCTTCCGCCGGATTTACACAAAGCGCCACGTTGGAAGGAAGCGTCCAGGGCGTAGTGGTCCACGCCAGGATATACGCATCCTCATCTTTTACCTTAAAACGGACAACGGCAGAACGTTCTTTGACGTCCTTATATCCCTGAGCCACCTCATGGCTGGACAGCGGAGTACCGCATCTGGGACAGTAGGGTACGATTTTATATCCTTTATATAAGAGACCTTTTTCCCAGATCTTTTTCAGCGCCCACCATTCAGATTCGATAAAATCATTGTCGTAAGTGACATAAGGGTGATCCATATCTGCCCAGAATCCTACCATCTGGGAAAATTCTTCCCACATCCCCTTATATTTCCACACACTCTCTTTACAATGCTTGATAAAAGGCTCCAGACCGTATTCTTCTATCTGCTCTTTTCCATCCAGTCCCAGTTTCTTTTCCACTTCCAGTTCCACCGGAAGGCCATGGGTATCCCATCCTGCCTTACGGGGTACCATATAGCCCTTCATGGTACGATAGCGGGGGATCATATCTTTGATTACACGGGTCAGCACATGGCCGATATGGGGCTGTCCGTTGGCTGTCGGCGGGCCGTCGTAGAAGGTATAAGTCGGCCCTTCTTTCCGGTTTTCCATACTCTTTTCAAAAATATGGTTTTCTTTCCAGAATTCATTTACTTCATTTTCCCTGTCCACAAATTTCAAGTCGGTTGATACTTTTTTATACATGCTTTTTCCTCCTGCACTATTGGAATAAAAAAGAGCCCCCGCCCTGCAACAGGACGAGAGCAATGCTTCGCAACCACCTCTTACAACATACTTCCATACGCGTCCCTGATAACGGAGGGAAACCGGCGCTTCCTACTCGGATCATCCTTTCAGACAGGCAACTTGGGAGTGATGTTCTTCTGCACCTACTGATACCGGTCTTCCACCGTCTCCGGCTCGCTTAAAATCTTCGATGCAGCGTACTGTCTCCTTCATCGTTTTTCACCATAAACATTATTCATTATAAATTCATTATATTTAGATTGTCAATGGGTAATCTGCTGCTTCTTTTGCCTTTTTTTCTTTTGCAGCAATTCTTTTTTCGCCCGGATATCATCCGCTTCTGATCTATCGATCAGTTTCATCGTTTTTATAACGTATATTTTCCCGTTTTCCGCTTTTTTTATCCGCACCTTTCCCTTCAGATACCCGTGTCTGGGGCAAAGCGCCACACAGCAGTACGTTTTCGGGTTCAATGAAAACCAGCGGATTTTTTTCCTTACATTTTTCCGGCACAGAAAGCACCGGCCGGCCGCCACCTCTTTATCTTTCATGGCTTCTTCTTTTCCGGGAAACTCCCGGGTGATATATTTTTCACTGTAAGGATAAGCAACGTAAAGTTCTTCCTCCTTGCATCTGGGATGCTGAAAACTGTCAATGGAAAAATTATCCTCAGCCACTGTAAGATCCAGTCTTTTAAAAATCTCCGCCGTATAATAAGCATCCGCCAGAGCATGGTGGAAATCCTTGGACTTTTCCATCCCCAGATAATCGATTCCATACTCCAAAGCTTTACGGCTTTTCCCGTCTTCATAAGTTATACTGAACAGCTTTTGCACATCATAGAACTTTACCGGGCCTTTTAGAAGATCAAGCAAATGGTAATACTTCATATTTCTTTGCAGTTCCAGCAGATCCATATTTCCCCAGGTACAGAAGATATAATCTTTCCCGCACCAGCTGAAAAAATCCCGCACCGCTTTATAAAAAAAATCTCCTTCCTTTAACTGTTCCATATCCATATCCAGAATCTCTTCTGTTTTAAAATGAAGCTTCTTATAAACCATAGGGCGCACCAGCCGGTGGAATTCCCCGGTCATCTCTTTTTTTCCATTTAACTTCACCGCGCCGATTTCAATGATTTCAAAGGGGAGCCGCTGATTTTCTTTATCTTTTCCGTAAGGACATTGATTCCATTCCAAATCAAATACGATATAATTCATGAGTGTTCTCCTTTTTCTTCTGCCCATTATAACACAGTTTTTATATAATGTACAAAATACATGACGAACCTTGTTTTTAATTATACTTTCTGCCAGAAAATAATAAAAACTATTGACCACATATATATGGAAAGTGGTATTATAATAAGTAACGCCAAAAATGAAAAGAAAGGAAGGAACACCATATGAATCGAAAACTTCTTCGATCTCTGAGGGAATACAAAAAGGAATCAATCCTGACACCCATCCTGGTTATTTTTGAAGTGTTCATGGAAGTCCTGATTCCCTTGCTGATGGCCAATATCATCGATGTCGGAATCGCCAACAGTGATATGAATTATATCCTGAAAACCGGACTGCTTCTGATCGTATTGGCCGTAGTCGCACTGTTTTTCGGCGCCATGGCCGGAAAGATGGGCGCAATCGCCTCATCCGGATACGTAAAAAATTTGCGTCAGGATATTTTTTACAAAATCCAGGATTTTTCATTTAAGAATATCGACCGGTTTTCCACATCCAGTCTGGTGACCAGGTTGACAACAGACCTGACCAACATTCAGATGGCTTATATGATGACCATCCGTCTGCTGGTCCGCGCTCCTATTATGATTGTCCTGTCTCTTATCATGACTCTGACAATCAGCCCGAAGATCGCTCTCATTCTTCTGATAACCATACCGTTCCTGGGAGGTCTGCTGATCTTCATTGCCAAAAAAGCGCATCCCCATTTTATCAAGGTATTTGATGAGTACGATATTCTGAACAATACCGTACAGGAAAACGTAAACGCAGCCCGCGTAGTGAAAGCCTACGTCAGAGGCGATTATGAAAATGAAAAGTTTCATAAAATTTCCGGTGTTGTCTACGATCTGTTTACCAAAGCTGAAAAAATCGTTTCCTGGAACAACCCGGTTATGATGTTCACTATTTATACTGTCGTACTCTGCATGGTTCTGATCGGCGGAAAAGACATCATCATCGGAACTATGGAAACCGGTCAGTTGACCAGCGTCATCGTATACGCTCTTCAGATCATGACTTCACTGATGATGGTTTCCTTCGTTTTCGTCCTGATTATGATCGCCCAGGCGTCCACAGACCGTATTACAGAAGTCCTGGACGAAGTTCCTGAGATGGAAGATAAAGCAGACGCCAAGACAGAAGTTGCCAACGGCGACATCGAATTTAAAAACGTGGAATTCAGTTACGCCGGAGAAGGCGGAGCCCTTTCTCTGAAAAATATCAACCTGAAAATCAAATCCGGCCAGATGGTGGGCATCATCGGCGGTACCGGAAGCGCCAAGAGTACCCTGGTTCAGCTGATTCCCAGACTGTACGACGTCACAGGCGGAAGCGTGATGGTCGGCGACGTGGATGTCCGGGACTACAAACTGGAATCTCTGCGTGATCAGGTTTCCATGGTACTGCAGAAAAACGTACTGTTTACCGGTACCATCTACGACAACATCCGCTGGGGTGATGAGAACGCCAGCAAGGAAGAGGTAGAGAGAGTCTGTAAACTGGCTCAGGCTGATAATTTCATCCGTGAATTCCCCGCTCAGTACAATACGATGATCGTGGAAGGCGGAAACAATGTATCCGGCGGTCAGAAACAGCGTCTTTGTATCGCCAGAGCTCTTCTGAAAAAACCGAAGGTTCTGATTCTGGATGATTCCACCAGCGCCGTCGATACCAGAACCGACGCTATGATCCGTAAGGCATTCCGGGAAGAAATTCCGGATACCACTAAGATCATCATCGCCCAGCGTATTTCTTCCGTGGAAGACGCTGACATGATTATCGTCATGGAAAACGGTGAAATCAACGGAATCGGTACCTCGGAAGAACTTCTGAAAACCAACGCCATCTACCGCGAAATCTATGAATCTCAGGTGAAAGGAGGCAGCGAATATGAGCAGCAGTAAAAAAGGCGGCGCCCGGGTAACCCGCAATACGTTAAAAACCGCTGCCCGGCTGTTAAAATACGTAACCATTGGTTACAAAGTACAGTTTATCATCGTTATTCTCTGTATCCTGATGTGCTCTGTTTCTACTATTTCCGTATCACTGTCTCTGCGGTTCCTGCTGGACGACTACATCATCCCGCTGATCGGAAACGCCAATCCGGATTTTACAGAGCTGTATAAAGCTTTGGCTGTACTGGCTTGTATCTTTGCCCTGGGCGTCATCGCCTCCTTCATTTACAGCCGGATGATGGTTGTCATCGGTCAGGGCGTACTGAAAAAAGTCCGAGATGAGATGTTTGAACATATGCAGACTCTGCCTATCCGTTATTTCGATCAGAATACCAACGGTTCCATCATGAGTCTTTATACCAATGATACGGATACGCTGCGTCAGATGATCAACCAGTCCATCCCGCAGGTATTGATGTCCAGCTTCACCATCGTGGTAACCTTTATCTCCATGGTGGCCTTAAGCCCCATCCTGACTATCCTGGCCGTGGTGATTATCCTGCTTATGATCCTGATCGCCAGATTCGTCGGCGGAAACAGCGGGAAATTTTTCATCCGTCAGCAGGTTGACCTGGCAAACATCACCGGTTACGTGGAAGAACACATGAACGGACAGAAAGTCATCAAAGTATTCAACCACGAAAGCAAAACAAAACAGGAGTTTGACGAATTAAATGAAAAACTCTACGAGAGCGCATCCACAGCCCATACCTTTGCCTCCATGATGGCTCCCATCATCGGCAATATGGGAAATCTGCAGTTCGTGCTCACCGCAGTCTTCGGCGGAATTCTTTCCGTGGCAGGAATCGGCGGAATCACACTAGGTATCATGGCATCCTATCTGCAGTTTACCAGAAGCTTTACCCAGCCCTTTATGCAGATTTCTCAGCAGTTTAACTCCATCATCATGGCTCTTGCCGGCGCAGAGCGTATCTTCAATATGATCGACGAAAAACCGGAAACTGACGATGGCTACGTCACACTGGTCAATGCAAAATGGAGCTCCGACGGAACGCTGACCGAGTGTCCTGACCGTACCGGCATCTGGGCATGGAAACATCCCCATCAGGCGGATGGAACGGTTACTTACACCGAACTGAAAGGTGATGTGAGATTCTTCGATATGTCTTTTGGCTATACGCCGGATCACATGGTACTTCATAATCTGTCCCTTTACGCAAAACCGGGACAGAAGCTGGCCTTCGTCGGATCCACCGGCGCCGGCAAAACCACCATCACCAACCTGATCAATCGCTTCTATGATGTACAGGACGGGAAGATCCGTTACGACGGCATCAATATCAACAAGATCAAAAAAACGGATTTACGCCATTCTCTGGGAATCGTGCTTCAGGATACTCACCTGTTCACCGGAACCATCAAAGAGAACATCCGCTACGGTAAGCTGGACGCCACCGACGGTGAAGTATATGCAGCCGCCAGACTGGCCCATGCCGATCAGTTCATCCAGATGCTTCCCAACGGATATGACACTATGCTCACCAGTGACGGTGAAGAGCTCTCCCAGGGACAGCGTCAGCTGCTGGCCATCGCCCGGGCCGCCATCGCGGACCCGCCGGTACTGATCCTGGATGAAGCTACTTCCAGCATCGATACCCGTACCGAACGAATCGTTCAGGAAGGTATGGATAACCTGATGCGCGGCCGTACCGTTTTCGTCATCGCCCACCGGCTGTCAACCATCCGCAACAGCGATGCGATCATGGTTCTGGAACACGGACGCATCATCGAGCGCGGTACTCATGAAGATCTGCTGGCTCTGAAAGGAACCTACTACGCGCTCTATACCGGAAAACTGGAACTGGATTAAACTCTATTATCCAAAAAAGTAAATGCTGCCCTGCAGATTTCATAACCTATCTGCAGGGCAGTTTTTTATTGACTCTTCTACATTTATAGAATATAATTATTCTACAGATGTAGAATAATTGATTACAATACTGTGCCGATTTATCCGGCACAGAGAAAGGAGCGCTCCATGAAAAAAAATAATACTCTTAAAAGTCTTCCGGAAAGCGAACTGAAGATCATGCAGATTATCTGGAGGAAACCTGCCCCTGTATCCAGAACCACCATAGAGCATGCCCTAAAGGATTCCCATCCTCTTGCCCCGACGACTATATTGACTTTGCTCACCCGGCTGTGTGACAAAGGATTTCTTTCTTTGAAAAAAGAAGGCCGTACCAATCTTTACTACCCTCTGGTCGCAGAAAAGGAATACCTGGCTGCGGAAAGCCAGTCATTTCTGGACAGACTGTTCGGCGGTTCTGTGGCCGGATTTGCAACAGCATTGTGTGACAGCGGTATAAAAAAGGAAGAGTTGGAGGAACTGAAAAAAATCTTTGAAAAGGAGGAGTCGCAGCAATGAGAGATATCACTCTGTCTTACCTGTTTCGGATTTTCTGGGCATTATTTCTTGGCTTTATGCTGGTATACTCTTTCCGAAAATCCTGGAACATCGAACACGGCAGGAAAAAACCTTCCCCCGACGCCCCTGGCAATGGCATTGTCATTCTTCAGGATCCGCTGACACTGCCTTTTCTTTGCATCGTTTACATCTTTTTGTTGGTACTGCTTTATGGCATGGACGCCTCCGGCTATGTTTTCAGTTTCGGATTTGATCTGTTTTGTTTTATCACTGTGTATTTTCCGCTGCTGCTTTTTCTGCTGCCTTTTTTGCGGAACCGCTATACTGCCCGGACATGTGCCACTCTCTGGCTGATACCGGTATTTCTGTTCTATCAGCCCATTTACATATACCTGGGTTCTCTTCTGCCGACGCAGCCTGCCTTCTACATTCCGCAGCCGGCAGTAACCTTGCTTTTTTTCGTCTGGCTGACCGGATTCGCAATCACACTTTTGCTGCAGATCCTGTCCCATCTGTATTTTTACAGAACGCTGAAAATCAGTTCTCACCCGGTAAGCGATCCACATCTGCTGCAGTTGTGGGAAGAAATGACCCGGGATATCGGTATTTACGACCTGACGCATCCCCTTCGGCTGTGTTACTCTTCCCGCATTCACACACCGCTCTCCATCGGAATGTGTCAGAGAAGCCTGATCACCTGTCTGCCGGAACGTAGCTTTGACAAAGAAGAAGCCGAATTGATTTTCTCCCATGAACTTCACCATATCCAAAGGCATGACACCCACACAAAATTTTTTCTCGGTTTATGCCGCGCCCTTGGCTGGTTCCATCCGCTCGTGTGGATGGCAATTCGAAAAGCAGAGGATGATCTGGAATTATCCTGCGATGAAATCGTCCTGAGAAACGCAGATGAACGAAAACGGAAAAAATATGCCAGCCTTCTTCTCACCATTGCCGGAGATGCCCGCGGATATACCACATGTCTTTCCTCTTCCGCGAAAACACTCCGCTATCGGCTAAAGGCTGTTATGCCCGGCAAAGAGAAACATCTTGGCCTTGGCTTACTGCTTTTCACTATGATCATCAGCTTTCTGTGTATCGGAAATGTCACCCTGACGACAAAACGTGGAACTGTCACAGAAGTGACCGGAATAGAAAACACAGCAGTCAGAAACGCAGCTTTCCTCCCTGACGACCAAAATAAAACAGACCTGGAGATTCCCATCGATGATACGGAAGCTCTTTCTGATTATCTAAAACGGCTTACCATCGAAAAACCGCTGACGGCGTATAACGAGAAAACTCTTACTTTAAACAAACCTGCTCTTCGCGGCTCCTTTTCAGATACCGGCTCATTTTTCATGTTATATGACCACAGCCTGTCCATCCAGGACTCTGATAAATCCAGGACAGAATGGTACCATGTAAGAACTCCGGTTGACTGGGAATATATCCTGAGTCTTTAAAAACATCAGATTGTTTGAAGATTTCTATTGCTATTCACAAAAAGTTCACAAATAAACTCTTTACAAACGAAATTATAAGTGTTATATTACATATAGAACAAAGGAAGTGATAAAGATGAAGAGAACAGATCTCTTGTAACACTCATACATTTGTAAAAAGTAAAACTGTTTATTCTGAAAGGAGATATGACTTATGTTAATGCCCAGTATTTTTGGAGAAAACTTATTTGATGACTTTTTTAATTTCCCGTTTGGTTACTACACAACCAGCACCAGTGATCTGATGAAGACAGATATCAAGGATGCAGACGATCATTATGAGATCACCATGAACCTTCCGGGTATCAAAAAAGAAAACGTGAAAGCAGAGCTGAAAGACGGATACATGACCATCCATGTTTCTTCCAACACCAACAATGATGAAAAAGATGAAAACGGCAAATATATCCGCCGGGAACGCTTCAGCGGAAACTGCAGCAGAAGTTTCTACGTAGGCGATCAGATAACAGAGGAAGATATCAAAGCAAAATTTGAAAACGGTACTCTTACCATGATCGTTCCGAAAAAAGAAGCTCAGCCGCAGGTGGAAAACAAAAAATACATTGCCATTGAAGGCTAACCTTACCCTACTCTCCTATACACCGATGGGCCGCATGATGCGGTCCATCTTTTTATGTAAACATATGTCTGTATTCTCCCAACACCGTCTCAATCTGTTCATTTGATATACTGCATTGGTACTGCTGTGCTTCCTGCTGCAGACGAAAATAAAAATCCAGATCCACCTTCACCTGATAAGGACGGTGATTCTTCTTTACCTTCACATCCCGAACGGTTATTTTCACCTGAGCCATTTTTCTTTTCAGCAGCGGTATCACCACAAAATAAAGATAATCTTCTTCAAAAGACAGATGCCCCAGCTGTTGCCCTGCTCTATCTTCTATCAGGATCTTATTTTTCTGAAAAGACCTGGGAATCAGGCAATCTCCCTTTTTCAGCTTCTCCAGCGCTTTGAAAACCGGATCATACCCCTTTCGCCCCAGAAATGCCGGCAGCAGATAAATTTCTCTTGTGTTTTTATCTTTCTTTACCGGAACTTCTATTTTACGCAGAACTTTTACCGGATGGATAAACTGCTGTGCCAGGTAATAAAGCCCTTTTGTTTCCTCCGTCTCCATGCTGTAATAAAGATAAATATTTCGTTCGCAGAAAACCGAAGGGTTATATTCACCCTTCCATACCGGTTTCTTTTTCCGGACAATTTGTCCAACATCTTCGTTTCTCAACAGGCGATAGGCTTCATTGAGCTCCTGCGCTTTACGGATATGTTCCGGTCGGTCGGAACCTCTTCTTCTGAAACGTCCAGAATTTTCTTCGCCTGATCGATATCCATCTTTGTCGTCCTTTTATATGGAATCTACGATATGCTAGCCTTCTTATCAACAGATATAACCCGGTCACATATTTGTTCAAGCCACATACGATTAACTGACATAATAATAACCGAGATCTTTAATTTTGTCAGGTCTTGCAATATTTCTCTAAATTCCTGAATTGTTGATTCATCCAATATAACAAATGGATTAACATAAATAAAAACCTGCGGCGTAACACACAGCCATTTGGCTGTAATTACCCTCATCTGATCAATTAAGGTAATACCTTTTAAATTTTTCCTTGTTTTATATTTCTCCATTAAATACTCTGAATGAATTAATTCAAGTGAATATGAGTGATAATTGCTATAACAAAAAATATAGGGATCGAAATCGGCACAATACCTACTTTAATTCCCAAAAACAGAAAAATATCCGGAAGTCCAAAAACACTCTTTGAATTTGTTATCATGACAGCAAATCCATTGGCAATAATCTGTGTTGACAGCGTTACAATGAAAGGAATCATCTTAGCCTTTGCTATTGCAACTCCATTAATCATTCCGAAAATAATTCCATCAGTACGGCCGGCATTGATAAATCAATGCCGCCGATGATTAGAATAAAAGTCATTCCCAAACATAACATACCGATGGTAGTAAGCTGTTCCAAAACATTAACAATATTGTTTATCGTCAAAAAATTCGGAACCGCTATAGAAAGTATAATTACAAATATTATTGCTGCAATTGCTGTTACTGCATCAAGTGTCCTTTTTCTGTCCGACAATATATTCTGCACCCAGTTGTTGCTCTGTTTATCTGTATTAATTGCCTGACGATTCATATTTTTCTCCTCACAAATTCATGTTTAACTCCAAAGCAATTTTGTTAATTCTTCATCCTGATAATTTTCCCGTGTATAAACCGGCCCTTTTACACTGACTTCTTCCACTTTTTCACCATTAGCAAGCGCAATACACTGATCAACAATTGTCTGAGACATCGTCACAATATCCATCAAAGAATCAGCATCTACATATCCCTCTCCAATAGCATCCAGTCCTTCCTGATATACATCCGTTGCCGCAAACCAGATATGTCCTTCTTCTCCGTTTTTAATCCACTGATTTGTTGACTGAAGAGCTGCTTTTGCTGCCGGAAGAAGGAAATCAGAAGCAATGTAAATACAGTTTGCATCAGGATTTGCTATGAAAGTTTTTCCTTATTCCCTACTACAACGGAAAGCCCCGTTTTGCCAAACTTACGCAAAAGAAAAACGCTGCAATCTCAAAAAGATTACAACGCTTCCTAAGCCTATTCAGTTTTCGTTTTCGACTTCTGCAATTTCTTTCGCTGTTGCGGTAACAATCCGTATGCCCTTATCGCTCATGCTGTCAAGCAGCGTGTCGAGCTGCCGCCTTTGCGTCGATTTTTCCGCTGTCTTATCCGGGAAAAAGAATTGGTCTACGGATATGTCATAACGGGTTACAAGCTCATAAAAGATTTGCAGGCTTGGCTGTTGCCCTTTGTTTTCAATATTCGCAAGGTAGCGAGGGGAAATGTTCATTTCGTCGCTTACTTTCTTGCGGCTTTCATTTCTGCCTGTCCGCGCTGCTTTTATGGCTTGCCCGAAAGCTGCAAAGTCATACAAAGGTACTGGTCTTTTTGCCATAATAATTCACCCAACTACATTTTACTGTTCCTTTCTTTGCTTGGATATGCTTACACAGTACCTACTATTAGCCAAAATAATTCATATTATTGCCGGATAAAAACATATTGACAAATTTCAATTTGTGTATATAATAGTTTATAGAAGCACATCAACAGGAGGTGAGATTATGGAACTTGATGAAAAAAAAATACCAACGATTTTCAAAGCATTTTGTGATGAAAACCGTGTTAAAATTTTGAAACTATTGCTTACAGGAGAGAAGTGTGCTTGTGTACTATTAGATGATATGCACATTACGCAACCAACGCTTTCCCACCACATGAAAATACTTTGTGATTCTGGTATAGTGATAGGACGCAAAGAGGGGAAATGGATGCACTACTCTATTTCAGAGAATGGCGTGCAGTATGCAATAGATTGTCTACAAGCGCTTATGATTACAAGTGCAGCATTTGAAAATAAGTCGTGTTGTGATAGGTAAGTTTACTTACTTTTCCGCACGACTTATCAAAACATCAACATATAGACAAATTTCAATATTTCTATTTCAAGGAGGCTATTTATGGATATGCTAAAAACAGGTTGGAACTTCTTTCAAAATGAAGTTTTAGGTATGGCATGGCTTAATCGTCTAATAGGTAATTTAATTAACGCTTGCGGATTAGACGCAACGAGCAAAATCGGTGGTAGTATTCAATTTTTTGTTTACGACACAATCAAAATCATGGTGTTGTTAGGGGTTCTGATTTTAATTATTTCATATATTCAAAGCTATTTCCCGCCGGAACGGACAAAGAAAATTCTTGGAAGGTTTCATGGTATCGGCGCAAATATAATTTCTGCGCTCCTTGGTACGGTAACGCCTTTTTGTTCTTGTTCTTCCATTCCTCTGTTTATCGGTTTTACAAGTGCAGGTCTGCCGCTTGGAGTTACTTTTTCTTTCCTGATTTCTTCTCCAATGGTTGACCTCGGTTCGCTTGTTCTGCTAATGAGTATATTTGGGTGGAAGATAGCCGTTGCTTATGTCGTGCTTGGGCTTGTGATAGCCGTTGCAGGTGGTACATTGATTGAAAAACTACATCTTGAAAGCTACGTTGAGGATTTTATAAGGGGTGGAAACAGTCTTGATGTTCCGCAGGAAGAATTGCATTTTAAGGACCGTATCAAATTTGCATGGGAACAAGTAATTGAAACAGCCAAAAAGGTAGCACCCTATGTACTAATCGGTGTCGGTATTGGTGCTTTTATCCACAACTGGATTCCCGAAGAATGGATTGTACGAATACTTGGTACAGGTAATCCTATTGGGGTCATTATTGCTACTGTTGTAGGTGTTCCTATGTATGCAGATATTTTTGGTACAATCCCGATTGCAGAAGCCTTGCTTGCAAAAGGCGCTCAACTTGGTGTCGTCCTGTCTTTTATGATGGGTGTAACCACGCTGTCGCTGCCCTCTATGATTATGTTACGAAAAGCCGTAAAGCCTAAATTGCTTGGTGTTTTCATTGCAATTTGTACCATAGGAATTATTCTTGTAGGCTATTTTTTCAATGCAATTTCTTACTTGTTAATATAAGCGAATATAAAATTTTTTGGAGGTAATTATTATGACATTATTTGGTTTTGGAAAGAAGAAAGAAAAAGAAATAAACGCTCCTGTTTGTACTTGCAATGGTAACTGTTCCGTGTCTGAAACAGTTGAACCGGAAAATTTGAATAACTGTTGTCAAGACATACAAGGCAGAATTTGCTGTATCAAGGTATTAGGTTCAGGGTGTGCGTCTTGTCATGCTCTTTATGAGAACACACAATCCGCCGTTAAAGCAATGGGGATTTCCGTAGAAGTAGAATATATTACGGACTTGAAAAAGGTTATGGAATATGGTGTTATGAGTGTACCTGCTCTTGTTGTCAACAACAAAGTAGTATCTACGGGGAAAGTGCTGAAAACAGAAAACGTGCAAAAACTGTTACAAAAAATCGTTTCCGAAAAATAAATTTAATATCAAATTTACGCCTTATTATCAATAATTCAAATAGCGATTTAATGCTATGTAAAACAACAAAACTGCCGAATGTAGGCAGATAAAACGGCGGTTTTGAAATATTTACTCAAAACCGCCGTTTTCTTTTTGAAAAATAAGATAACGGGGGGTGTATTAAAGTCGCCCTTTTTTGAGGATACGGCGGTATCAAGGAGGTATCGCCATGTCCTTTTTCTATATCGCCATATCTTTTAGCTTATCAAAAAAAGCCCGACCGCCGCCGGGAACACTTCTACCCTCATATATGAACTGTCAAATCATCTAAATACCGCTTACAATTCCTTTGCGCTTGTCTGCATCTTGCAGACAGGCGCATTTTGCATTTTCGGGAGGTTTTTTCAAAAAAGTTTCGCTTTCATTCGGCGTTTGAAAAAATCGCCTGTATTATCCCGCGAAAAGGGGAGGTACCGCCACCTTTCAACACGAAAGGAGGTGAGAACATGGAACCTAATCGCGTGGAATTTCAGAAGCAATGTATCTTTCAAAGTTTCTGTAAACGGGTGCTGCACAACGAAGCCTGCAACGCCCACGAGGAAATCCGGCGTCGCAGAGCAAAGGAAGTGTCGTTTTCCGACCTTGCCTTGCATGAGGAACGACAGCTTTATACGCTTGATAAGTATTTTCAAGACGAAGAAGCCGAGCCGAGCTATCAGCAGGCAGGAAAGAAAATCACGCCGAAGCTGCTGCTTGAAGCAATCCGCACTTTGCCGGAAGAAAAAAGGAAAGCTATCATGCTGTACTATTTCGAGGGCATGACCGACGTGGAGATTGGAAAGTTATTCAATACGTCGCGCAGCACGATACAGTACAGACGGACAAGCTCTTTTGAAATCTTGAAGAAATATTTGGAGGAACACGCTGATGAATGGGACGAATGGTAAACAATCTGACTTCCCGGACGTTGCCCTTGTTCCCTATCCTGTCATTGTGGCAGCGACAAAGGGCGACCCGGACGCTATGAAAATTGTCTTGCAGCATTTTAGTGGTTACATAGCGAGCCTTTCCATGCGGAAGCTCTGCGACGAGCGCGGAAACGTCTATTTTGGCGTTGACGAGGATATTCGCCAACGGCTGCAAGCAAGACTAATGAGGGCAAAACCTATTCAAAAAAGGGCTTTCCAACAAAAAAGGAAGCAACGCAGCATGAAGCAGAGATGAAAGCAAAGCTCCATAATCCGGGACAGATTGCGTCTATCGCTTCACAGCGGAAACAGACCGTTGCAAGCTATCTGAATGAATGGGTAGAAAGCTATGCAAGAGTGAACTTGCGCCCCTCTACTTACGACGGGTACAAAAGAACGATTGCAAACTACATCACGCCATATATCGGCGGCGTTGCCCTTAATCAGCTTACCCCCGCTATGGTAGACAAAATGTTTCAGCAGATTATTGACAAAGGCTTGAAACCGTCCACCACAGCCGGGGCAAAGCGTGTTTTGAGCGTGGCGTTGAGCCATGCCCGGAAATACCGCTATATCGAAACAAACGCAGCAAAGGACACGCTTACGAAGTTTGGAAAGAGCGACAAGACCCCCGACCCGTACACGCCGGAACAGGTAAAAGCCCTTATGCAGCGCGTCGAGGGTACCGTTTGGGAAATGCCCGTTATCTTAGGCGGGCTTTACGGTATGCGCCGTTCTGAAATCCTGGGCTTGCGTTGGCGCAATGTGGATTTGGAAAACAACACCTTTGACGTTTCCGAGCAGCTACCCTTTAAGGTACCGCCAAAAACAAAAGTCATTGAGGAAATGGCACCGCCGAAATCCAACGGGCGAAAGCTGCCTATCACAGAGCTTGCCCGCCCGTTCTTTCTCAAACAGTTTGCTATGCAGGAAGCGCAGCGCGAACAGGCAGAAAAGGACGGAAAGCCTTACTATGACAATGACCTTGTTGTAGCGAAGCCGGACGGTTCCCCTATCTCCGCGTCGTGGGTATCTTCCCAGTTTGGAAAGCTGCTTGAAGATTTGGATATGCCGCATATCCGCTTTCACGATTTGCGCCATACAGCAGCTACAAATATGCACCAACTGACAGGCGACTTCTACACCGTAGGCGAAGTGTTAGGACATACACTTGCGGGTATCGGCGTATCGCTTGGGCTGTCTATGAACTTTGAAGCTGTTACCGCCCGTTATGTGGACGTGCGGCTTGAACGCAAAAAAGAAGTCTTAGACGCTTATCATGGGGCGGTCAAACAGGCAGACCCGGCAAAGGCAGAGAAAGCCGAGCCGAAGAAAGCAAAGAGCGCGGCAAAGAAAAAGAGCAGCGATTTAGAGCTTTAACCGCTGTATCTCTTTACCGCTTCTTATATCGTTTTATAGCCCCGCGTGGGATTTGGGCACCATTTGGGCACCATTTACCGAAAAAGCACCACTAACACAGGCGATAAAAGAAACGCCGAGAACGCGCAAAAACATAGAGTTTATGCGGGTTTCCGGCGTTTTCTAATCCCTCAACCGACCTAAAATCATCTTGCGGCAGAGAGAAAAATTCTACTATTTTTTATATTATCTCCGTCACCAGATTTTCAAACTTTTCTTTCACCGTATCTGCCACCCGCTGCACTTCCTGGTGATCAAGAGGCTGATCTAAAATGCCGGAGGCCATATTGGTAATACAGGAGATACCGCAGACCCGCATTCCCATATGTCTTGCGGCAATCGCCTCGCAGGCCGTACTCATGCCCACCGCGTCTGCTCCCAGTGTGCCAAACATACGGATTTCCGCCGGTGTCTCATAGTTAGGACCCTGAGCCTGGACATACACTCCCTCCCGCAGCAAAATATCCTGTTTTTTCGCCTCCACTCTCACCTTTTCACACAGCTCTTCGTCATACACCCGGCTCATATCGGGGAAGCGGGTACCCAGCTCATCGATATTCGCTCCCCTAAGCGGACTGGGCACGAAAGAAGGAATGTGATCCGTGATCAGCATCAGATCCCCCGGAGTGAAATCACGGTTAATTCCTCCCGCTGCATTGGTCAGAAAGATCGTATCCGCTCCCAGCATTCCCATCAGACGAATGGGCAGCACCACATCGATCATATCATATCCCTCATAATAATGTACCCGACCCTGCATCATCACCACCGGTGTGTCTTTTATATATCCGAAAAGAAATTTTCCCTCATGGCCGGCCACAGTGGATACGGGAAATCCTTCGATTTCACGGTAGGAAACTTCTGCCTCCACTCTCAGTTTATGGGCATAACCACCCAGACCGGAACCGAGGACGATCGCCGTCTTCGGCTTAAAATCTGTCTTTTTGCGAATGATATTGACACAGTTTTTCAGCTTCTGATACATAATCTTCCTCCTCTCATATCTTCAGGACAACTCTTTCAGCCGCGACGTTCCCAAGGTTCCCGCAGGCATATCTACCTGAAAGTTATCCGCGATGGTCGCTCCGATATCCGCAAAAGTATCGCTTTCTTCCATCGGCCCTGTCTGTTTCATTCCCGGCGTCCAGGCCAGGAATGGCACATACTCCCTGGTATGATCCGTTCCCTTGTAAGTAGGATCATTTCCATGATCCGCCGTCAGAATCAGCAAATCCTCCTGCCCCATCTTTTCCATCAGCCTGCCAAGACCCGCATCGAATTTCTCTATTTCCCGGGCATAGCCCTCCGGATTTCTGCGATGTCCCCACAGAGCGTCAAAATCCACCAGATTGGTAAAACAAAGACCGTGAAATTCACTTCCGCAAATCTGGCAAGTCTGCTCCATCCCGTGTACGGAACTGTCGGAATGGAGAGTCCGGGTAATTCCTTCGCCGGAAAAGATATCGTTGATTTTTCCAACGGCTATCACATCCAGACCCGCTTCCAAAAGAGCGTTTAATACCGTTTTGCCAAAGGGCTTCAATGCGTAATCACGGCGATTGCTGGTGCGTACAAACTCGCCCTTTTTCTTTCCCACGTAAGGTCTGGCGATTATACGACCCACTTTCCATTCATCCTTCATGGTCAGTTCTCTGGCGATCTCACAGCAGCGATAAAGGTTGGCCAGATCAAAGGTTTCCTCATTTCCGCAGATCTGTAGGACAGAATCCGCAGAGGTATAGACGATCATGGAACCATCCCTTATTTCTTCCTCCCCCAGTTCCTCCAGGATTTTCGTTCCGCTGGCGCTTCTGTTTCCGATAACCTTTTTCCCGCAGCGTTTTTCCAGTTCAGCGATCAGTTCCGGCGGGAATCCATGTTCTGTAAAGGTTTTAAAAGGCTTTTCCACTTTCAGCCCCATCATTTCCCAGTGTCCGGTCATGGTATCTTTGCTGCGGCTGGCCTCCGCCATCCGCATATACCGTCCGCAGGGATGCTCTTCCCCTTCCATACAATCTGCCGGATGAAGGTTCAGCATACCGATCTTCTTCAGATTGGGTATGTTAATCTTTCCCACCCTGTCCAGAATATGTCCGAAAGTATCCACTCCTTCGTCACCGTATTCCATCGAATCCGGCATGGCGCCGATTCCCAGGGAGTCCATTACTATCAGAAAGATCCTTTTATACCGTCTCATCAGCCGTCACCTCTTTGATTTCTTTTTGAAATGTCCGAAACAAACGCTCCTTCACCTCATCGCCGGCAAAGGCCGTTTTTATGGCGTTCTCCATCAGTAACCCAATTTCCTCATCAGTAATATGATATTGCTTCTGAATAAATTCCAGTTCTCTCGTCATGGCGGTGCCGCTTACCGTCCGGTTGTCCGTATTGACGGTCACAAGGAGTCCTTCATCCAGAAATTCCCGCAGCGGATATTCTGCCGGCGAAGGCGATGCTTTCGTCTGCAGATTGCTGACGGGACACATCTCTATGCCAATCTGTTTTTCCCGGCACAGCCTTTGCAGATCTTTGTCTCCTTTCATGGCGATGCCATGACCGATCCTTCCGGCGCCAAAGCGGAGGGCATCCCGGATATTGCCGGCGTCACCGCATTCTCCTGCGTGGATTGTAAAAGGAAATCCAAGTTCTTTTGCCAGCTGAAATAAATTCTCAAAATTTTTCAGGGGAAAAGACGCCTCGTCTCCCGCCAGGTCTGCGGCACAGACGCCGTGACCCAGGAAATCCCGCGCCGCTTCCAGCATCTGCCTGTTTTCCTCCCAGGAATGATGGCGCATGGCACAGACAATCAGCCCGTACTCCACCTGAAACTCTTTTTTGCCCCGCTTCAGACCTTCCAGGACAGCTTCAATGACCTCCCCTGGCGTCAGTCCCTGTTTAAGGGACTGCATGGGCGCAAATCGTACCTCCGCATATTTCACATTTTCACGGGAAACACTTTTCATAAAATCATATCCCGCTTCGCAAAGCCCTTTCCTGTCCTGAAGACATCGCAGGGGCAGATCAAATTTCTCCAGATATTCTGCCAGACTCCTGCAGTTTTCTCCTGCCTGAAGTTCAAAAAGAGGGATTTCTTCCGCCAGTTTTTTGCGAATGAACTCCGGCGAAAGCGATCCGTCCAGATGGCAGTGTAATTCTATTTTCGGTAATTTCTTTAATCTTTCTTTATTCATAATCCGTTATATTCCCCACAAGATATAGGAAAAGCTAAAAAATCTTCTGATCTAAGTCACAACCACCACTTCAAGTGGTGGTTTGGGTTGGCCCTCATAAGGGCCGGTTACATGCTCGCCCCAAAGGGCGGGTATCGCAAGCGTTGTTACTGGTCCGCTTATAAAGCGGTACTTCTTGAATCTTCTTTTCTCGACTCTTCTGCTTGCTCTCTTATATATTTCTTTATAGCATCTTCTGTAATATTACCAATTGTTGAAACGTAATATCCTCTAGCCCAGAATGCTTTGTCCCATTTGCTCTGCAATTCGGGATGTCTGTCATATATCATTAGCGTACTCTTCCCTTTTAAGTACCCCATAAATTTTGAAATACTATACTTGGGTGGAATGGCTACGCTTAAATGTATATGATCTTCGCATACCGCGCCATCTATAATCTCTACATCTTTATATCTGCATAATGTAGAAATTATATCTCTTACATCTGCTTTTAACTTTCCATACAGTACTTTCTTTCTGTATTTCGGAATAAAAACGATATGGTATTGGCATTTCCAGCGCACGCGTGATAAACTCTTATTGTCCATTTGGGACCGCCTCCTATACTAAGTTTTGAGTTTGGCTTGCGACACCATTCTCATTTTAGCATAGGAGGCTTTTTATTATTATCTTACACGCTCCTGCTTACTCCATTCTCCCCAGCATAGCTGGGGGATTAGGCTTTTCATTTAAGAAATACAAACGTCCTCTCATCAGACAAATCCGCCCGGAATTTGTATCCCAACCGGTCAAACTTTTTCACTTCATCCGGGTCTTTGATCTGCTTTTCCGCCATAAACCGCACCATTTCGCCTCTGGCCATCTTGGCGTACACGCCTTTCTGTACGATTTTCCCGCCGCTGATTTCTCCGAAAACACAGGTAATATAAATATCCTCCGGCAGCAGATATTTTTCAATACATCTGGAATATTCCTTCGATGCCAGATTGATGATTATATGGCTGTCGTCCAGAACCTCCCGATACAGTTTATCACCCCAATATTCATACAGATCCTTCGTCCCGGCAACTTTCGCTTTTGCCTGCATCTCCAGACGGTACGGCGTCACGCCGTCCATGGGCTTTACCACGCCGTAGAACGCCGACAGAATCCGCAGATGTTCCTGCACATAAGCAAACTCACCAGACTCAAATACCACAGGCGCCATGTACTGGTAGGCAATGCCCTCATAGGACAGAATCGCCGGTGTCAGCCGGTGATACAGATCCATACTTTTCAATCTGTCATAGTTCTGTTCTGCGATCCGGTCATTACAAACCCACAGCTTCTTAGCCGCCGCATAAGATAAATCTTGCAGGAAACGGAGGATCTCCTCTGTCTGTTCCATAAAAACCGGCAGCCCCAAAGGCGCCAGGTCATCCGTATTTACATTCATTTTCTTCGCCGGTGACAACAGGATCTTCATGACAGTTCCTCAAGCATCTGCTGCGGATTTTCCGCTGCTTTTACCTTATCCATCGCTTTGATGATCACACCTTCCTCGTCGATCAGATACGTCGTGCGGACTACGCCCATGGATACCTTACCGTAATTTTTCTTTTCCTTCCAGACATCATATGCCTGAATCACTTCCTTTTGTGTATCGGAGAGCAGCGTGAATGGCAGACCGTACTTCGTTTCAAAATTTTTATGAGATTTCACAGAGTCCTTGCTGATCCCGAGGATCACTGCGCCCTTTTCGGTAAACTGCGGATATAATTGGGCAAAACCGCAGGCCTGCTTCGTACATCCCGGCGTGTTGTCTCTCGGATAGAAGTACAAGATGACCTTCTTTCCTCTGTATTCTTCCAGGGTATGCATCTGTCCGTTCTGATCCGGCAGAGAAAACGCCGGAGCTGTTGTTCCTATCTCTAACATAACTTTCTCCTTTTCTCTTTATTTTTTTCTGAATCTCATCAATTATTTTCATTATAAGTGAATTCCTATAGCTTGTCTATTGCATCATAATTTTAATCCTTTTCCTGACGGTAAAACGTTATAAACTATAGGTACGAAAAACAGGAGGGCTTCATACTTGACGCGGGAAGATGAAATATTTAAAAAACTGAAAACCGGCGATCCCACCGCTGCGGAAGAATTGGTCATGCTCTATTATGACGACATACTCAGATACTGCCTGTACCACGTACCGGAGCAGTCTTTAGCCCAGGATGCTGTGCAGGAGACATTTCTAAAGGTGTTCCGCTATTTTGAAAACTACAGACATCGGGGACATTTCCGAGCCTTTCTCTACCGGATAGCCGCCAATGTATGCGCGGATCTCCGCAGAAAACGGACATGGGAACCTATACCGGAACAAGTCCCCTTTGAAGAGAAGGGACTGGAGGAGGGAGAGGATCGGGAGGATTTCCGAAGACTTGTGGAGCTTCTTCCAGAGGAACTGCGGGAAATCGTTATCCTTCGGTTCTCTCAGGAACTGAAACTGGGTGAAATCGCGAAGATAACCGATCTTCCAATGCGAACTGTACAGTCCAGGCTCAGGAAATCCCTGAAACTGTTAAAAAGAGAATTAGAAGGGAGAGAAAAGGAATGGAAACCGACCAGGAAAAAAAAGAAATGATGAGACTGGCAGCTCTGGAGAAAGAAAAAAGTTCAGCGGATCAAAATCATATGAGCCGGACGGCAGCCCTGGCAGCAAACGCCTTCCAGATTGCTATGAAAAGAAAAAGCATGAGTTTCCCGGCTTTTACGATTCGGCAGATCAGGTACACCGGCAGGTATGTCTGGATCTGGCAGGGGCTGCTGCTTATTCTGATCCTGTCCGTTTTTAACCAGACAGCCGGATGGATAACCCTTAAAGATCCAGAATCTGATTTGTTCCTCTATAGGAGGGTACCGCTGTTTCTGTGCAGCGCAGGGCTTTTGTCAGCCTGGAGCTGCGTGCCATTCTTTGCCAGGTCAGGTATATGGAAAATGACAGAGGTAGAGAATGCGTCTGCATCTCTTGCCCGGCTTCGGACGGCCCAGCTCATCATTACGGGAATGAGCGCCATTTTGATGGAGCTGATGGTTGCCGTCGGAGCACGCATATTCTGGACTGTGGATTTGACAGGCCTTGCAGCCTGGCTGTTTCTCCCTTTCCTTATGGCCTGGAATCTGATCCTGTTCCTGATAGACAAAAAGCCGGGAAAATATTTCATCGTCATCAACAGCGTTTTTATGGGAACAGGCTTTTTCTTCTTTGCTCTCGTTTGGAAATGTATAAATCAGGGTGCAGACGGGACACAGGACTATATGGTGATCTCCGGATATGCATGGATTCTTTGCGGGGCTGCAGCTCTCCTGTGGATCCTCCAAATACAAAAACTGGGAAGGAGAATGACAAATGGAATTATGTATAAATAATCTGACAAAGCAGTTTAAAGACAAGCTGGCAGTGGATCATGTCAGCCTGACCATCACTCCCGGCGTATGGGGACTTCTGGGGGCCAACGGAGCCGGGAAGACCACCCTTATGCGGATGGCGGCAGGTCTTCTGCTGCCCACAGAAGGAACTGTAACATACGATGGAGTACCGATCGATGTGCTGGGAAAAAGCTACCGGGACATCTTCGGATACCTGCCCCAGGAGTTCGGATTTTATCCGGAGTTTACGGTGTATGATTATCTGGACTATGTGGCGGCTTTGAAAGGTCTCTCCAGAAAAAAAGCAAAGGAAAAGATCGACCGGCTGCTGGAGATCTTTACCCTGGCGGATGTGAAGAAAAAGAAGATCACAAAGCTTTCCGGAGGAATGAAACGGCGGGTGGGCATTGCCCAGGCTCTTTTAAACGACCCAAAGGTACTGATCCTGGATGAACCCACCAGCGGCCTGGATCCAGGGGAAAGGGTACGTCTGCGCAACCTTCTGTCTGAGTTCGCCTCGGATAAGATCGTACTCATTTCTACCCATATCGTATCAGACGTGGAGTACATTGCCTCCAGAAACGCAGTCATGAAAGAGGGACGGATTATCGTTCAGGGAACCACAGACGAGCTGATCCGTGAAATGTGCGGGAAGGTGTGGTCTGCGCTGATCCAGGAAAGAGATCTTTACCGATATGAAAAGAGCATCCGGCTGGTAAACATCCGCAATGAAGGAAAAGACACTGTGTTTATCCGTTATCTGGCGAAATCTCCCGTTGTGCAGGACTCACAGCCTGAAAATCCGCGGCTGGAAGATCTGTATCTGTGGCTTTTTCCCCAGGAAGAGACACATGGAAAGGAAGGTATGTGAAATGAGAGTATTTACAGCAGAACTGAAAAGACTCCTGAAAACCAGATCTATTCTTATACTGATGCTGGCAGCCCTCCTGCTGGCGCCAGTACTGGCATATTTCCCGGCTTCTTTTGCATCCTGGACTTATAAAGACGACAGCGGTCAGGAAATCCGGGCGGAAGGAAAGGCGGCTCTGAAGCTGGAAGCGAAGAATCAGGGACCGTTTCAAGGAGCGATCACCGAAGAGATCCTGGCTGCAGCTCTTACAAGGTACATGGATTTTGCCGCAGGATACGAGGGCGGTCTACCGGACGGCATTTATGATGAAAGGGTGACGGCCGGCGATTACTATGAAAAGGTGGCTAACGTAGATGGACTTCTAAGCCGGGTGAACGAGGCCTGGGCAGATCCGGATACAGGCCTGGCCCCGGGACTTCATAACCTGACAGCAGAGCAGGTCAAAGGATTTTACCCTCAGTGCAGACAGCATTTAAAGGACCTTCTGTTTCTGGAGGGAGGGGCCAATGCCCGCACAGAAAACGCCGTCCGGGAAGCGTTTATCCTCTACGACCAGGTAAAAATGCCCTTTACCTATAAGCCTGGCCTGACGTCGGATGCCATAGAATACGTGGGTATCTATGTATTTCTGTTGGTACTGATCTGCACCTTTATCCTGGTTCCTGTCTTTTCCAGCGACAGCCAGACGCAGGCAGATCAGATTCTAAAATGCACCAGAGACGGAAAGAAGTGTCTGGCCGTAAGCCGTATCCTGGCAGGACTTCTTCTTACGGGAATACTGTATCTTGTCTGCATGACCCTTTTCCTTCTCCTTCTCAATGCCTCCTTTGACTTTAAGGGTCTGGATACTTCCCTGCAGCTGCTGGTATCCGTATCAGTGTTTCTTCCCCTGACAGCGGGGCAGATGGAACTGCTCATCGCAGGAGCAGGCTTTGTCTCCCTGATGGCCACGGCTGCTTTCACGCTCTTCCTCTCCGGACAAATGAAAACCGTGGCTTCTGCCAGTATCACCGCCTTTGTCTTTCTCCTGCTGCCTGTGATCGTATATATGATCCTGAGCGGAAACACAGGGAACTGGATCCGCTGCCTGCTGCCTTCCGGCGGCGTAGGACTTATGAACAGCTTCACTTATGCATCCATGGACACAGGTTTTGCTTATATAGGAAATACCGCTATCTGGCTCCCTTACCTGATGATGGGTGCGACAGCGGTGGATTCCTTCCTTTTTACAGCTCTGGCTGGGGTGAACTGGTGCCGGAGAGAAAAGTAATATGTATTTGCCCTTTCCCGGATAATCTGATAACATAAACCTGATAAAATAATATTAAGGAGATGGATATGAACAAGCAACTGCCTTATCTGTATGCCTTCATTACGATCGCCTGTACCTTCCTGACGGGGCAGCTTATCCTGTGTTTTATACCAGATGGCACAAGTATCTGGGCATCTGTGTTTTTCATCTTCATGAACCTGCTTCCGATGTTTCTCGCCTTTGTTTTTGTGCGGATATCCGGCGAAATGTCCAAAATGGGAGAGATTGTTAAAACGGCTTTTTCGCCCCATGAGAGCTGGTATTCCTATGCTGCCGCTCTCGCGGTACCGCTTATATATTATGGCGTATCTGTTTTACTGGGAAATGTGACCTTTACCGGCTCTTCGTTTTCTGCTGTGATCGCTTATTTTCCCTGGACACTTTTACAAGGTGGTCTGGAAGAGGTGGGATGGCGATGGTATCTGCAAACTCATATAAAGATAAAAAAATGTTTTGTATTAAAAATGCTTGTTATATCCGTAATCTGGTTTGTATGGCATTTTCCCATTTACCGTCTGCCGTGGGTCACTGCAGGTTCGTCTAATTACCTTATCTTTTTTCTGATGATACTGGGCAACACTTTCACCCTCGGCACAGTGAAAGAGTTGTCCCGCGGCTCTATTCCGTGTATCGCTGCCCACATGTTGATAGACACAGCGGCTGTTTCCATGCTTGTGGAGAGTGATTTGATAAAAGTGGCCTTACTTGTCTGCGTGGAAATTATACTTTCTTTGATCACTATACATATATTTGATAAAAGAAAAAATCGCTGTCATACAGCTTAGAAGGTTTTCGTCCTTCTTTCTTTGCCAATATCCTTTCACGCTTATTCATAAGAACACGACCCCAGCGGTCCGGAGATGCATCTGCAAATAAACCAAAGATATTTTTCCAGCGTGGATACTGTCTTCCTGAATATGGCATAAGTTCCGGATCCAACGTAAGCTTAAGACCAGTTTTTTTCAGCCATTCTTTGGCATTCTCAAAGGAATAGGACTCTCCGCCTTTAATAATATTCACATAAAGACTTCCCATAAGGACAGGTTGTTCCGAACTGAAATCCTCATAGACGAAGATGGTTTTTTGATTGGCTGCCATTAGTCACTCCTCCTCGGTGCCCGCTTTCTTATGATCAAATTCTATCAAGGTTGTTTAGGGCATGTAAAACAGCTGCATAGATCCCCATAGCTACAGATGGATCACCCTTTTCGACTTTCCACAAAGAGGCTCGGCTGATTTCGGCACGTTCTGACACCAGTTCAGCTGATAAACTCGGAATAGACAACCCGGATGGAACAGAATATCAAAATGAGAAAATCTCCGTATATTCCATTTTCCCATTCACTCGTTCTGACTTCATCAGTGAAATTTTCTTCACCATCATATCCGCTTTCTTTATGTCCAGTTTTCCCGGATTTTTCGAAGCTTTCCGAATAAGTGTAATATGCGGAACAAACTTCTTCTCATCGAAAGGAATCCCGGCTTCGTGCAGGACTTTTCTGATATCTGTCACCAGCGAGTTGATACTCTGCCCGCTGCGGACTCCTGCCCAAATCAGATCCCCAAAATTGCCGGTCTCGGTCAGTGCCAATTTAAATGGCTTATATTTCACTGCCTTCAATGCCTGTTTAATCGTATCCTTTTCCTTCGTCTCACCGATGAAGCACAAGGTAAGATGCAGATTCTGCGCCGGCGTATAATTTCCCTTAATTCCCTGAGTTTTGCAGTCATGCATCAGGCCAGTCAGGGATTTCTTCATCTCATCGGAAAGCTGGATCGCCACAAATAAACGCATTATTCATCCTCCTCTCCAAAAGGAAACCCTTCCCACATCATCTCATTCCATCTGGCATTGGCAGCCTCGGTTTCCTTCTTATCCATGATCCGATTCCGGTCACTCAAAATTGCCAGCACCTCATCTGCCACATCTTCCAGACGCAGCTTTTCATAATGAGATAAATATCCGATCATCCGCCGGGCGGTCCAGTCGGTATTCAGGTTCTTTGTTACCTCATCGCAAAATGGTTCCGGATAGCCGCGCTTCAGCATCAAATGATAAAGTTCCATGCTTTTTTCGCTTCTTGGCTTCATTTTTTCACTCCTTGTTGTTTTATATAAAATTTTGTTGCCCTTCTTTCTACTGACATGTTCAATCAGATCCCCCGGATATTACGGTGCATGATTCCGTTACGGCTCTGCTAACACCTTAACTTTACAAATCAATCTTTTCAAGCAGACAATCCCGACTATTAAAATCGGAAACTGCATAAGCAAATGCTCTGGCTGGTAGCTATCCATCCAAACAAATATCGGTATGTGGGCAGTAGCTTCTATCGCTACCATGAGAAAAACCATAGGAATTGCTGCAAAGATAAATGATTTTCCAACCTTGTAACTGCTTTTATAAAATGTCGTGAGAAATACCAAATCGAATACCGCATGTCGGGTACTGATTGGCCTGCTTCCCATTTTGCAACAACCTGCCGGGAAACACCAATTCTCGCGGCTACTTCTTCTTGGGAAAATTTATTAAGTTGACGCAGTGTAGTCAAATTATAGGCGATATTACTTTTCTGCATTTTCATACTTCATACTTTTCACACCTCCTGCCCTCATTATACTCTTGACTTTTCAAAACTTCTACCAACTGCGGCAAGCAAAAAATGTTATGTTTAGTTGCGTAGGCTTATATCTTTATTTGAGAATTATGGAATAGTAGGGTAACTGTCTGTTCTCTTGTTTGTATTACTTTATGACACATGAGCATTTCAGAAGGTGTTCAAGCAGTACCCGATCCGCCCTTGATTATTCGCGGATGAGAAATGGAGACTAATGTCCCTTAAATTGGTTAGAATAGCCGCTTGAATTGTGGCAAATATTCTGGCTAAACCAAAATCACAATTTAGTTTAGCCAGAGATGCCGTTGCATGCTGTTATTTATCGGTTCATTTTTCTAACCACAGAATAGATAGTATGGTTAGAATCTGTCCCTAAAAATATATAAAATTTATGACAGATTTGTTTTGAAAGCTCGATTCGAACCTGATTTTT
>DSLMC04102__coassemble_723_pt1 | contig 45914 bp, 45 predicted proteins | sample DSLMC04102__metabat2_low_PE_042 | metagenome-assembled genome bin DSLMC04102
AACCATTGATTTTATTAGCTTTTTGCCGCTATCGCTATCACACCTCATTATTTGATCGGCCGGGCTGGAATGAAATGATCCGTCTGGCCAAGGCCGGAAAAGTCAAAACCGTCATTGTCAAAGATATGTCCCGCATGGGACGGGACTATCTGAAAGTCGGCTACTATACCGAAAGTTTCTTTGCGGAACGTGACATTCGGTATATTGCCATCAATGACGGTGTGGACAGCGACAAAGGTGACAATGATTTCACCCCTTTTCGTAATCTGTTCAACGACTTCTACGCCCGCGATACCAGCAAGAAAATCCGGGCTGTTATGCGCGCTAAAGGGAACGCCGGAGAACACCTTTGCACCAATCCACCCTATGGGTATATAAAAGACCCTGCAGACAAAAAGAAATGGATTGTGGACGAGGAAGCCGCCGAGATCGTCAAACGGATCTTTGACCTGTGCATTGCGGGGAAAGGCCCTATGCAAATCGCAAAGCTACTGACTGCTGAACACGTTCTCACGGTCAAGGCACACTATGCCCAGCGTGCCGGAAAATCGCTGCCGGAGAAGCCGTATCAATGGAGTCCAAAGTCTGTCGCAGGAATATTGGAGCGGCCAGAGTACACTGGCTGCACAGTGAACTTCAAGACCTATTCCAAATCCCACAAGCTAAAAAAGCGGCTGCATAATGCCCCAGAGAACCAGCGGATTTTCCCCAATACCCAGCCCGCTATTATAGAAGAACAAATCTTTGTGCGGGTGCAGGAGTTGCGGGAAAATAAGCGCCGGACAAATCCAGCGAACACCGCAGGCAAAAGATTGAACTGGTCTGGAACTTCATCGGAGAAGTCAATCTACCGGGCGACGATCAGACCGTGGAACGGCAAAGAAAAGGCAGGACGGCATGACCTTTCAGCCATGCCGCCCTGCGACAATCAAATTACTTCCTTATGGGAGCGCATCTGAAGTTCATCCCCTCTTTTTCGGAAACTCATTTTCTTTCATTGCTATTCTCTTACGACGCTGATGCGTTTTTGCATGTTGTTTCCTTTTACCGCTTCATCTACTATCGCAATTGCATAGTCGGCATAACTGATGATGCTTTCTCCTTTGGAGTTAAGAGTCAGTTCCTCTCCCCCAAGAAGGTACTTGCCGGTGCGTTCGCCCTCTGCCTGGAAATCACCGGCGGGGCTGATATATGTCCACTTAACATCCGTACGTTGGCGAAGTTCATCCAGAGCCTTTGCCATGGCGGCGGCCAGGGGTTTGAAGATAGCGGGGAAATCCGGACCGTCAGCCACACACATGGTATGTTCCGGATTCACATACAGACTTCCGGCGCCGCCGACGACAAGCAGACGGGTGTCTGTGCCGGAGAGAATGTCGCACAGATGCTTCAAAGAGGTACTGTGCAGTGGAAGGGTATCTTCCGTCCATGTCCCGAAAGCGTCGATTACCACATCAAAATCTTTTACATCGGCAGCCGTCAGGTCAAATAAGTCTTTTTTCAGAACTTTCTGCGCTGCTGTGGCGTTATCACTGCGCACAACGGCAGTCACGTCCAGCCCTCTGTTTGCAGCTTCCTGTACGATAAGTTTACCAGCTTTTCCATTTGCACAAATTACTGCGATTTTCATCTCTGTATTCCTCCTGTTAATATACTGAATGAAATTTCTGTTTTGAGCTCCAGGCCGACCGGTTTCCTTAACTTTTGGCTATATTATAGGCCGGCAGGTTTTGATCGTAAAGTAAGCACTTTATTGTGGTATAGTTACCAAAAGGATACTATGCCGCTCGGCGAAAAGGGAGACTGTCTCGGCTGTAGTATTGACAACTGTCTGTTCCGGTGCTATTTTAAGGCGAAGCACACTTATGTAAAGGGAATATAATCAGAGGCTTAAGGGGGAAATCATGGTAATAAGGCAAGAAAGATTAACGGATCATGACATAATATATGAGGTGATTAAAACATCATTTTTGAAAGCGGAACATGCAGATGGGAAAGAGCAGGATTTGGCAGCAATGCTTCGGGAAAGCGAAGCCTATCTTCCGGAGTTGTCTCTCGTTGCAGAGGTTGACGGAACGGTCGTCGGCCATGTTCTTTTTACAGAGGCAAAAGTCGGGGAACAGAAGGTTTTGGCATTGGCGCCGCTTTCTGTACTGCCGGAATATCAGAGAAAAGGTATCGGGACTGCTTTGGTAAAGGAAGGTCATCGAATCGGAAAGGAGTTGGGATATTCCTATTCTGTTGTGCTGGGAAGTGAAAAATACTATCCACGTTTTGGATATGTTCCGGCAAATCAGTTTGGAATAAGGCCGCCCTTTGATGTTGCAGAGGAAAATTTTATGGCGGTAAAATTAAATGCTGCCGCTCCATTGTTAAATGGAACACTGAGGTACGCTAGGGAATTTGGAATTGATTAGGAGGAAAGATGTATCAGATACTGATCGTGGAAGACGACTGGGAGATGAATCAGGGGATCTCTTACTTTCTGGAGAAAAATGGATATAGGACGGTGTCAGTTCATTCCATAGCCGAGGGGAAGGCTGCCTGGGAAGAACAGGAGGCGGATCTGATCCTGCTGGACGTGAATCTGCCGGATGGGGAGGGTTTTTCTTTCTGCCGCTGGGTTCGGGAGCGTTCCCAGGCGCCGGTATTGTTTTTGACAGCCAGGGATCTGGAAGAGGACGCACTGAGAGGGTATGAGCTGGGCGCGGAGGATTATGTGACCAAACCATTCTCCATGAAGATCCTGCAAAAGAAAATCGATGTGATTTTAAAGCGGACCAGGGAAGAAAAGGGAGCTGCCTTTGACGATGGATTTCTGCGGATTGACCTGACACAGGCGCGGGTTCAAAGAAAGGGAGAAATCTGTTCCGTGACGCCCACGGAGTTTCGTATCTTAAAGGAATTCCTCGCCCATAAAGGCCAGCTTCTCACGTATGATGTCCTGCTGGATCGTCTGTGGGACGGCGGGAATCAGTTTGTCGATAAGCATGCGCTGGCCGTCAATATGAACCGCCTTCGCGGGAAGATCGAGGATGAGGAACACAAATATATTTCAAATGTATATGGGATGGGGTATCAATGGATTGGAAAGTGATCGTTATGGTCTGTGCCATAGCGCTGGCAGGGATCCTGGTCTGGCGGATGCAAAAGCTTAAACGGGACGTCTGTGGTTTTGCCGACGGACTGGAGCACAGTCTGGATGAGATCCTTCAGGGAAGAAAACCGGAGGAGTCTGCGGATGCGCAGGATTCTCTCCTGGGAAAGGTAAATGAAAAACTGGGCAGAGTGTTTCATGTCCTTGAGACAAAGGCGGAAGAAAATCTGCGGGGGAAACAGCAGATGAAAGAGCTGATTTCTGATATCTCTCACCAGACAAAAACGCCCGTTGCCAATCAGAAGATTTATCTGGAAATTTTAAAGGATATGGAGCTTTCCGGGGAGGCAAAGGAATTCCTGGATAAGCTGGAACACCAGACAGACCGGCTGGATTTCCTGTTCCAGAGTCTGGTAAAAATGTCCCGGCTGGAAACCGGGGTGATCCAGATCCACAAAGAAGAGAAGGATCTTTTTGAAACTCTTGCCGGTGCGGTGGCGGCGGTGGTGCCGGCGGCATCGAAAAAGGGGATCGTGCTGGAAGCAGAAAGAGGGGAAGAAGATGTCACAGGGGAAAATCACAGGAATCGGCTTTTCCTTCCCCATGACAGGAAATGGACGGAGGAAGCGGTCTATAATCTATTAGAAAATGCGGTGAAATATACTCCGAAAGGGGGAAAAGTAACGCTTCGCGTGCAAAAGAGGGAGATCTTTACAGAGATCCACGTGAGCGACACCGGGAAGGGGATCTCTTTAGAACGCCAGGCCCAGATCTTTACCCGGTTTTACCGGGAACCGGAAGTTCAAAACCAGGAGGGGCTTGGGATCGGTCTGTATCTGACCCGGAAGATTGCGGAACTTCAGGGCGGATACGTGGAGGTTTCTTCCAGGCCGGGCCGGGGAGCCGATTTTTGTATTTTCCTGCCAAATGCCGGAAGTGTCACAGTTTCGTGATTTTTGCCAGTTGAGACCGGTTTGTGATTTTTATGAGATAAGATGAGATCACAAAGGAGGTAAGAGACGTGGAAAAATACATGGTAAGGACAGAAAATCTGAAGAAATATTACCGGCTGGGCGAGAATACGGTCAGGGCGCTGGACGGCGTGGACTTTGATGTGAGAGAACGGGAGTTTATCGCTGTCATCGGGAAATCCGGAAGCGGGAAGAGTACGCTGCTTCATCTGATCGGCGGTCTTGACGTTCCCACGTCCGGAGAGGTGTATGTGGATGGGCGAAAGCTTTCGGATATGGACCGGGAGCAGCTGGCGATTTTCCGCAGGAGGAAGGTGGGCTTTGTGTTCCAGAATTATAACCTGGTGCCGGACCTTAACGTATATGAAAATGTGGTTCTGCCCATTGAACTGGATGGGAAGCGGATTGATAAAGAGTTTGTAAAGGAAATCCTGGAGCTTTTGCAGATTGCAGACAAGACGGAAGCGCTGCCGGGCATGCTCTCCGGAGGTCAGCAGCAGCGGGTCGCGATTGCCCGGGCAGTGGCGGCAAAACCTGCCATTATCCTGGCGGACGAGCCCACCGGAAACCTGGACACTGCCTCCGGACACGATGTGATGGGGCTTTTGAAAGTGGCGGCGAAGCAGTTCCAGCAGACGGTGATTCTGATTACCCATGACCGGGATATCGCTCAGATGGCGGACCGGATCGTCCATATTGAGGACGGGCGGATCGTGGGTTCAAAAGATACGGCGCCCGGAACAAAGGGAGGTGATCCGTATGCTGGCGAATAATAACCGGAAGGTCATTGACCGCATGGCGGCGGGCTCCCTGAAGCATAACCGGGGACGGAATCTGATCATCTTTCTCTCCATCGTGCTGGCGTCCTTTATGCTGTTTTCTATTTTTACGGTGGGGATTACTTATTTCCAGATGCAGAAGGTTCAGAATATCCGGCTGAACGGCGGGGAGTATGACGCTGTCATGTATGGGATTACACCGGAGCAGCGGGAAAAGTGTGAAAATGATCCGGATATCCGCAGAGTGGGGATTCTCGCCCTGAGCGGCTATCTGGAAGCCACCCAGGGGGACGACACGGTGGAGGCAGCCTGTATCTGGTGTGATCCGGTCTTATGGGATGAGATGATGGCTCCTGCCAGGGAATGGGTGAAAGGGACGTATCCCCGGGAGGAAAACCAGGTTATGGTGACGGAAGAAGGCCTGGAAAAAGCTGGGCTTGCGGGGCTGACCGTCGGGGATCGTTTCCGCGCCAGGTACCGGGACGGAGACGGGAACCTCCTGGATAAAGAATTTGAGATCTCTGGGATATGGGAAGGGTATGGCACCAAGTCGGCCTTTTACGTGTCAGAAACATTTTACCGGAAATCCGGCTGCGATATCTCTGAGGTGACCTGCGGCAGGTACCATCTGGATTTTGATAGAGTGATCATGACGAAGGGCGAACAGGAAGCGTTTATCGAAAGCATGGATCTGGGGAAGCAGCAGGCGGTGTTCTTTACCGGTGACCTGGGCTATTCCCTGCCCATCTTCTTTGGACTGTGCGGACTGGTATTGGTGACTTGCCTGTGCGCTTATCTGCTGATTTACAACATCCTCTATCTGTCGGTGGCGGGAAATGTACGGTATTATGGTCTGCTTCAGACGGTGGGAATGACCGGGCGGCAGATCCGGCGCCTGATCCGCAGACAGATGACGATCCTTGGCTGCGGAGGGATTGTGTGCGGACTCATAATGGGGAGTCTTGTCTCTTTCTTTTTATTTCCATCGGTGATCCGCGCGCTCGGAATCCGTGCAAGGGAAGCGGGTGAAATACAGATTTCCCTGCATCCGATGGTACTGGTCCTGACAGTAGCGCTGGCGGTGCTGACGATTTACCTGGGAAGCCGCAAACCTGTGAAGCTGGCGGTATCCATCTCCCCGCTGGAGGCGGCAGGATACCGGCCGGCGCAGGGGAAGACCGGCGGCCGTAAAAGAAGAAAAGGCGGACTGCTGTTTCGCCTGGCCTGGGATCAGATCTGGAAAGATAAAAAGAAATCTCTGGTGATCATGACGTCTCTGGCGGCCGGCCTGTCGGTCTTCCTGTGTATCAGTACACTGCTGGAAAGCCAGGCGGCCAGGACGATTGTGACCAATCACATGAATAACGATATCACCATTATCAATGATTCTCTGCGAAAGGAAGATGAGGAAGAGCACCGGGATATTCTGAGCGCTTCGTTTATGGAAGAACTGAGTCGTCTGGATGGAGTTTCGGCGGTTTATCCTCTGCTGTACGGGCAGATTACGGTTCCCTGGGAGCCGGATTTCGCAGATCAGTGGATGGAAGAATTCTATGATAAATGGATGATGATCCCCTACGAGGAGGATCGGAGTGAATATCAGCAGTATCCGGAAAATTTCGGTTCTGTGATTCTGGGAATCAGCCAGGAGGAGTTCCCCTATCTGCAGGAAGTGACAGATACCACACTGGACCGGGAAGCTTTTCTGTCCGGAAAGAGCTGCGTCCTCTATCGAAACGGGGTGGAGCTTACGATGGAAAAACTGGAGGGAAAGCAGGTGACCTGCGCAGAATACGGGGACAGAGGGAATACCCGCACCTTTGAGATCGCCGGGTTCACAGACGAGGGGTATTATACCGGCCCCATGCTGGGAACTTTGCCCACCATCATCGTAAGCGAGTCCGTGGTTCGGGATTTTGTGGAAAACCCCCGGATCTGCAAGATCGGGGTAAGATATACGAAGGAATATGATGAAAACACGGAACACGAAGTGCTTGCGCTGGTGCAGAGCAACCCGGATGGCAATGCTCTTTCCTGGGATTCCAAGCTGGAAACCATGCAGGAGGTAAAACGTGCCCAGGGGAATATGCGGGAAGTGGGGCTTGGCATCGCCCTCATCCTGGCTCTCATAGGGATTTTGAATTACATCAATACCGTGACCGGGAACATCCAGAGCCGTCAGAGAGAGCTTGCCATTCTGGAAAGCATCGGCATGACGGACCGGCAGAGGAACCGGATTCTTGTGACGGAAGGACTTTTGTACGCGGCAGGATCGTTGCTTCTCACCGCGACACTGGGGCTGGGGATCACCTATCTGGTGTATCAGTCCATGAACTATATGATGGTACCTTTTTCCGTGCCTTTCTGGCCGGCAGCGGTGATGACAGCATTCCTGATTCTGGTGTGTATTCTGATTCCGCTGGCTGCCGGGAAATATATGACGGGGAAAGGAAGCGTGATGGAGCGGGTGCGTCTTTCATAACAAAGAGCTGTCTTTATATAAACAAATGTTGAAAACAAGTTTAAAAACAATTGAAGTTGTTATCAACATTTGTTATAATAAGTTTGTAAAATGCAAGAGGAGCGTTTATTATGAATGATTTTGCACTAAGTATAGATATTGAAATTGTAATGGAATTGTTGGATATAACCGCGAAGGATCTTGCAGAGTCTATTGGTATTACGCCGACAACAATTTCCCGGTGGAGAAAAAATGAGGAGCAGGTTTCTTCCTCCAACCTGAATGCTTTTTACAACTTTGCTTTTGGCAAAGGTATCCGGTTTAACAAAATAAAAGAGCAATTGTTTAAAGAGGATTGCAAGGGCAATTCCGTCATACTTTTTCATGGCGCTAAAACATACATCGACGGGCAGATTTCAATTGAAAAATCAAAAAGTACCAATGATTTTGGCAAAGGGTTTTATTGTGGTGAAAGTCTGGAACAATCTGCTATGTTTGTTGCCAATTATCCAGAATCATCACTTTATATTTTGGAGTTTGATAAAACCAATTTGAGTTATACGCAGTTAAATGTTGACAGGGATTGGATGTTGCTTATTGCATTTTTCCGAAATAAATTAACGGAGTATGCAGACCATCCTGTTATACAAAAGTTGCTTACAAAGCTCGAAAATGTTGATTATATTATTGCTCCGATCGCGGACAACCGAATGTTTGAAATTATTGACAGTTTTATTGATGGAGAAATTACGGATGTGCAATGTCAGCATTGTCTTTCCGCAACCAATCTTGGCAATCAATATGTATTTGTTACGGATAAGGCGTTGAGCCAGTTGCAAATATTACGCCATTGCTATTTGGCGCCTGACGAAAAGAAGTATTATCTCTCCTATAAACGGGAAGAATCACGCATAGGAAACGATAAGGTAAAAATTGCCCGTAAGCAGTATAGAGGTCAGGGTAAATATATAGAGGATATTTTGGAATGAAAAAAATTGATGAAATTGGCTTGAAATTATGTAAAATACAGGCGGAAGTATTTTCTGCCTCTGTAAAAGAAACAAATTGCAGTTCGCCTATATTTATGAGAAGATTTATGAATTCTCAGGTGGCAAAGCGTATGGACCTTGGCGGATTCTTATTTGAAGCATGCGATGTCAGTCAGATCTTTCAGGAAATAGAAATGGAGTTTGGTGAAAGTTCTTACGGCAAAGAGAAATATTCCGAAGCAGAACTATATTGGATTGGATATCTTTATCGTTATTGGTCCTGCACATATCAGAAAACAAGTAAGCAAATATATAAATTTATTAAGCCGAAAGAACTCCGCGCTCTTTATTATCCGTACCATTCTCTTGATCCTGCACAGGCGATCGAGAGAATTTTAGAGGCCAGGGGAGTAAATGAAAAAGATTTGACCGCAAGAGGTGTGAAAATTATGCGGGATATTATGAAAAGTGAGAAGAAGCAGTAAATGGAAACAAAGGATGTGTCCGAAAGTGGATACGCCCCTTTTTCTGTGCCAAAACAAAACTTTACTTTCAGATCTGCAGGATAAAATGGGATATAAAATAGGGTGTGGCCACATTATGAGAAATATATGGATGACAATTGAAATAGGGGCATTATAATGGTATAATTAAACCATAAAAAAGCCAGAAAATAAAAAGCAAAGCTAAATTTTAAAGAAAGAAGAGGAGTACAGATAATGCCGCAAATTATTCCAATAAAAGATCTGAAAAATACGTCTAATATATCGGAAATGTGTCATAGCATAGATGAACCTGTTTTTATTACGAAAAATGGCTATGGTGATATGGTCATCATGAGCATGGAGAACTATGAAAATACGATGAAGCAGATAAAAATGTATGAAGATATCGCGATTTCAGAGAGACAGATCAAAGAAGGAAAGGTAAAGGATGCAAGAAAATCTCTTTCATCTATGAGAGAACGGTATGGCTTATAAACTGATCATTACTGAAAAAACAGAAGGACTTCTGGATAACCTTGTGTACCATTTGATATACAAACTGAAAAATGAGCAGGCTGCTGTACACCTGTTTGACTGCATTGGCAGGATTTATGACAGACTGGAAGAAAATCCTTTGCAATTTCCAGAAAGCAGAGATGCAGGCTTGCAGCGGCTGGGATATCGGGAGGCGGTTTTGACAGATATGGACTATGTTATTATGTTCCGGATAGAGGGAGCTTTTGTATATGTAACAGGGATTTTCCATCAATTAGAGAATTACAGAGAGAAAGTGTGACAGTAGTAAGCGCTGGGTCGAAAAACACGGCTCAGTGCTTTTCTGACGATTTGAAAAGAAACAGCCGGAAAGAACCTTGAGCTTTTTATAGAAATATGGAGGGATGCAGATGCCGCAGCATATAACAGTTGTGGAATATAGTCCACAATGGCCGTTAAAATATGAGAGGGAAAAAGAAAAAATAATGGCAATTCTGAAAGAGAACTGTACGGCGATCTATCATATCGGAAGCACTTCTGTACCAGGGCTTGCGGCAAAGCCGATCATTGATATTATGGCAGTGGTAAAAAGTCTTGAAAGAGTCGATGCCGTTTCAGCAGATTTTTCTGAAATTGGGTATGAGTATCTCGGAGAGTTTGGAATGTCCGGCAGGCGTTATCTTCGCAAGGGCGGTGATGAACGAACGCATCAGATACATATTTTTCAGATGGAGGATTCCTGCAATATCCGACGGCATCTTGCGTTTCGGGATTATATGCGCACTCACAAAAAGGAACGCGAAAAATATGAAAAGTTAAAAAGATCGCTTGCCAAAAGATTCCCTTATGATATAAATGGTTATTGTGACGGGAAAGAGGAATTTGTACAAGAAATAGAAAAACGGGCTCTGGAACAATATGAGAAAGAAAAAGGAAACGATACGGCATCAAAGGGATCAGTTGGATTTAAATTCACAAAGGAGGCAGCAGATGAAAATCGAAGGAAATGAAAAAGAACGGGCAGCAATGGCAGAGTTTCACAAAGGAAACCGAACGGAAGGTTTAAGACTTCAGGAAGAATTTGCGGCGGAGTTCAGAAAAGAATATGCCAGTCAGGATCACTGCCCTTGTCAGAAAGCGTGCAGATATCATGGAAACTGTAAAGAGTGTGTGGCAATACACAGAGCGCATCAGGAACACGTACCAAATTGTATGCGTCCGATTATAAACAGGAAATTAAAAAGTTTATCTGAGTTAACGGAGCACACGCTTGCCAATGAAATTGAGCCGCCGAAAGAAATATTACGAAAAGAATAGAGTAAGCGTAAAAGGATATACTATAAGCTTTGGGTCTGTGTTATACTTGAATCATCACAGAAGGAAGACGGGTAACAGGAGGCTTTGAATGAGTGAACAGAAAAAAAAGATTGGTTTTACAATCGCATGTGTAAATGAATTTGCTCAACAACATAATCTGAGTATCCAGGAAGCATTCCTCTATCTTTTTCAATTTAAAGGCATTGCATTTATTAAGGAAAATTATGATGTGGAACATACATTGGATTTTGCAACCGTATTGGAAGATTTGGGAATCCTGTGCCGGAGAAATGGAGGTTCGCTGTGAGATTTTGCTGATAATAAGAGAACATCTTCGCAATACTCTTTTCATACGGAAAAAGGGATCAGGCTTTTGAGAAAGGAAGATAGTAGGAATGTGTAAGAGAAGTCAGCTTATTGAATATATAATACAGGATATAGTTGATATGTTAGCGACCGATCAGAATATTGAGTATGATGAAGCTATGAATATGTTTTATAATTCAGAAGTTTTTGAAAAGCTTCTTGACCAAGAAACAGGACTATATCTGGAGAGTTCAGGATATATCTATGATCTTTTCAGAGATGAGAGAAATTTCGGCCATATTGTGCAGGCGGAAATATAACGGGCTATAAAGGGAAGAAAAACAGGACAAGGGGACTTTCATCATGCAGAGAATTTTGCTTCTGGAAGATGACCGGAATCTGAACCGGGGGATTTCATTAAAACTGGAAAAAGAAGGATATGAAGTGTCTTCCGCCTTTTCCGTGCAGGAGGCGGAGGCGCTTTTTGACGTGGTGAAGCCGGATCTTATCATCAGCGACGTCAATCTGCCGGATAAGAGCGGGCTTGATTTCTGTGCCGATATTCGCAGAAAGAGCCAGGTGTATTTGATTTTTCTGACGGCTCTGGATTCGGAGGTGGATATGGTGAACGCCTATGATCTGGGAGCGGATGATTATATTACCAAACCCTTTAGTCTGATGGTGCTGGTGTCCAAGGTGCATGCGCTGATGCGGCGGGCGCGCCGAGAAAGGGAAGAAGCCAGGCACTCGATCTGCTCTGGCAAAATCCGGATCTCCTGTCAGGAGATGAAGGCGTACCTGGAAGAAGAGCCGCTTGCCTTAAGCAAAAAAGAATGGCAGCTTCTTTTGTATTTCATGGAAAACGCAGGACAGATTCTGTCCAAGGAGCAGATTTTGGAACACGTGTGGGATGTGGATGGTCAGTTTGTGGATGATAATACGGTTCCGGTGAACGTAAGCAGGCTGAAGCGGAAGATCGGCGGAGAATATATACAAAACGTGAGGGGGATGGGATATCTGTGGATCAAAGAAAGCGTAAAAGAATAGCTCTGGCAGCAGGGCTTTTTTTTCTTGCTTTTCTGGCAGGAATCGTTCTGACAGTAAAAGCAGCCCGGCAAAATTATGAAAGTACAGCCAGGCAGATGGCGGCGCTGGCGGAGGAAATCCCGGAATCGGAGGCAGTCTTTGCGGGAATCCTCGGAGGAAAGGATACGCCGGGAAAATCGGATCAGACAAAGAAGGGAAAAGAATTGCTCGCGAAATACGGTTATCATTTCGCGGACAGCCTGCGCCTTGGGGCGCTGCCCGGATATGCCGGCGGGATGGCGCTGATTCTGGCGGCGGGTCTGCTGGGCTGCGCGGCTTTTTCCTGGTATGGATGGAAGAAGCAAAAATCTGCCCGGGCACAGGCGGAGTATCTGGAAGAGAAGCTAAAAGAAGAAAAAATCCGGAATCAGCAGATGGAAAATGCCCTGCGCAGAGAAGAACAGGAGACGAAAGCGCTGATTACGGATATTTCCCATCAGCTGAAGACACCGGTGGCCTCTTTGAAGATGAGTTATGAGATCGTGGATTCCACGGAGCTTTCCAGGGAAGAAGCAAGGGAATTTCAGGAAAAAGAGCGGGAGGATGTGGACAGACTTGCACGTCTTTTGGAGGCGTTTACCCAGATGAGTAAACTGGAAACCGGGATGATCCGGCTGTGCCCGCAAAAAGCAAGTCTGCAGAAAACGCTGGCAAAAGCAGTGGCCGGCGTTTATGTGAAGGCCATGGAAAAGGGAATTTCGATAGAGACGCAAGAGTTTGACGATATTCTGATCTGTCATGATCCGGGTTGGACGGCGGAAGCCTTCGCCAATGTGCTGGATAATGGAGTGAAATACGCTCCTTCGGGAACCCGCATCACCATCCGTGTCACGAAGATGGCCAGTTTGGTCATGGTGGAGATGGAGGATGAGGGCCCGGGCATTCCGGCAAAGGAGCGAAACCGGATTTTTCAGCGTTTTTACCGGGGCGAGTCCGAAAGTGTTCGCCGAAAGGAAGGTTCCGGCGTGGGCCTTTATCTTACCAGGCAGATCCTGGAACGGCAGGGTGGAACGGTGTGTGTGAAAAACGGCGGAAAGGGCGGCAGCAATTTCGTCATGACCCTGCCGAAACGATAGGATTTTTGCTTTTCTTACAAAACTGTTATTCTTTTTGTTATCGTCTTGTAAGCCCCGGGTTGTATCCTGTGATCAGAAACAAAGGACAGGAGGCTTATCATGAAGGCAATATTGGAAACAAGAGATCTGGTGAAATATTACGGCTCCGGAGAAAATCTGGTAAAGGCCATTGACCATACGGATATCCGGATCGAACCGGGAGAATTTGCAGCGGTCGTAGGGCGTTCCGGCTCCGGAAAGAGTACGCTGCTGCACATGCTGGGCGGCCTGGACCGTCCGGACTCCGGTCAGGTACTGGTGGAGGGAAAAGATATTTTTCGGCTGAAGGATGACCGGCTGGCGGTATTTCGCAGGAGGAAGATCGGATTTGTCTTCCAGAGTTACAACCTGGTACCATCGTTGAATGTGTGGGAAAATATCGTACTGCCCATCGGTCTGGACGGCCGGAAAGTGGATCGGGATTTTGTGATGGATCTTGTAGAAAGAATCGGTATGGAGGATCGGCTCCGCGCTCTGCCGGGAACGCTTTCCGGAGGGCAGCAGCAGCGGGTCGCCATTGCCAGGGCGCTGGCGTCCCGGCCGGCTATTATACTGGCGGACGAGCCCACCGGGAATCTGGATTCCCGCACGGAGATCGAAGTGGTAAGTCTTCTGAAAAACTGTGTCACCGAGTACGGTCAGACACTGGTGATGATCACTCATGACGAGACCATTGCCCAGATGGCGGATCGAATGATTGTCATCGAGGACGGGAAGGTGGTGCAGTCATGAAAACAGTAACCAGGACGGCGCTTGCCAATGCGAGACAGAATAAACATCGTAACGTGATCAGTGGAGCTGCCATCATTCTGACCACGCTTTTGATCTTCATGGTGCTGACTGTGGGATACGCTTCCGTAAAAGTGCGGTTTGCGGGGGTCAATGCCTATTATCCTCCCTATCATGCCATGTTCCGCCAGGTTTCGGAGGAAAATGCGCAGAAGCTGAAAAGTCACAATGATATGGAAGAAGTGGGGCTGCGGTCGGATCTTGGGGAGGGCGTGGACGACGATTCTCTGATTTTGTTTCTCTGGATGGACGATCAGGCGCTGGAACTTAATAAGATAACGCTGACCAAGGGAGAATTTCCCCGGGAGGAAAAGGAAATCGCTCTTCCGGAGGAAATGCTTTCCGAGTACGGGATCACAGCCGGGATCGGCGATGAGATTACCCTTCCTTTTCAGCTCTATGAAGATGGCGGACTGGGTTTCCAAAAAGAAGATACTTTTTGCATCAGCGGATTTCTGGGCGGAACGGTCGATGAAGAGAACAAGGCATATTCGGCGCTGGTTTCCAGGGAGTATCTGGAAAAAATGATTCCCCGGGATAGCCGGGAATACCGGGTGATGTTCCGGTTGAAAGATGTGGGGAATCAGATCGCCACCACGGATCTTATCGAGGAGCGGGTGAAGGAAATCGGAAGGGATTTTCAGGTGTCGGAAGACAATGTGGTCATCAATACCGATTATCTGATGGCGAATTACACAGATCCGGCGGCTTTTGCCGCTATGGTCAGTATCATCCTGGTGGTTGTGGCGGCGGGAGTTCTGACCATCTACAGTATTTATTATGTCTCCATGACTCCGAAGGTGCAGGAGTACGGGAAACTGAAGGCTATGGGAGCGACCAGAAGGCAAATCCGGCAGATTGTGTTCCGGGAGGGGCTTCTGGTGACGGCGGCAGCGCTGCCTCTGGGACTGATGCTTGGCAGTTTGCTGGCAGGCCCTGTGACCCGCTGGATCTACCGGCTGAGTGTAAATGGAGTCAATGCAGACGCTGCGGCTATGGAAATGAACCGGATCTGCCTGGAATTATTGGAGAAAAAAGAGGTGCGGATACTGAGCGGATGGATCTATCTGATTACCGTGATTGCCGTGCTTATCACTGTTTATCTGTCTCTGGTGAAGCCTATGCGGATGGCGGCAAAGATTTCCCCGGTGGAGGCTATGCGTTACCAGGGAGAAAGCCGGGAAAAGAAAAAGACGAGAAAAGGGTTTGCCCAGATGAGTCTTATGAAACTGACCAGAGCCAATCTGTCCCGGAATAAAAAAAGATCCGTGCTGACCATCGTTACTCTGGGAGCGGTGGGAGTTCTCTTTATGGTGGTGGCGACGGTGTTAAGCTGCGCAGATCCCAAAGAGATCGCCAGGCAGGAGTTCGAAGGAGACTATGAAATCGCCGTGGACAGCTGGGAAGGGGATAAGATGAATCCGGATCGGTCCTGGGTCAATCTCATGCAGAATAATCCGCTGAACGAAGAAATGCTGGAGAAAATCCGCAGCGTGGAAGGTGTGAAAGAGGTGAAGGTGAAAACATACCTTACAGGATGTCTTGCGGATCTGGATCCGGAGCGGGAGATCGTAGGATCCAGTATCCAGGGACTGGACGAATCTTACCGTGAGATCGTGGAAGGATGCCAGACCCAGGGGAGCGTCACCTGGGAGGAATTAAAGGCGGGGGATAAGATCCTTATGTCTGACTATATGCTGCACTGGTTCCCGGAACTAAAAGCGGGGGATTCTGTGCGGCTGGAACTGGAAACACCGGAAGGAGCGGTGGAAAAAACCTTTGAAATCGCGGCGGTGGGAGAGTACGCGTCCGCGGTGTCCTGGGCAAATTTTCTTCTGCCGGATTCCGTATTGGAAGAATTTACAGATGCCAATCTGAATGACACCTGCGTGATCTGGCTGGAGGAAGGTTTAAGCGCTGCCGGACGCCAGGAAGTTTTCACAGAACTGGAAACGCTGGCGAAAGAAAGCCCTTATCTTGCCACGGACAGCTATGAAAAACATCTGGAGAACTGGGAAACTGCCACGACGGTCATGACGGTTCTGGGATATGTGTTCCTGGTTATCCTTGGCGCGGTGGGAGTGATGAACCTGGTCAATACCATGATCAACAGTGTCTACACCAGGCGGCGTGAACTGGGGATCATTCAGGCGATCGGCATGTCGGAAAAACAGCTGGTGCGGATGATGCAGCTGGAGGGGATTTTTTATACGGCAGGCACACTGCTGGTTGCCCTGGGGCTGGGAAGTCTGGCGGGATACGGCGTCTTCCTCTATGCCAAAGCGGAAAATATGATGAACATCACCGTGTATCATTATCCGGCGTTTCCGGCCGTGGTTCTGGCGGTTGCCGTGGCAGCGCTGCAGATGATCCTGACCTATGCCGTGTCCCGGAATTTCCGCAGGATGAGCCTGATTGACAGGATCCGGTATTCGGAGTGAAAAGAAGAAAGGGATGGAAAAATCAGAGAACATGAGATACAATTATTGATACAACAGAAAGAAGAAATGGGGACAAGGTATGACACTTGAAACAGAAAGATTAGTTCTGCGCCGCTGGCAAGAAAGCGATGCAGAGGATTTATATCGGTATGCCAGCAATCCTGACGTGGGACCGATTGCCGGCTGGCCGCCGCATCAGAGTATAGATGAGAGCCGTACTGTTATCAAGAGCGTTTTTGATGGAGCGGAGGCGTATGCAGTATGTTTAAAATCGGATAATCGAGCGATTGGAGCAATAGAATTAAAATTAAACGGGCATACGGATATGACGAAGCGAGATGATGAATGTGAACTGGGCTACTGGATCGGGAAGCCATTCTGGGGACAGGGGCTGATACCGGAGGCTTCCCGCGAGATGCTCCGCCGCGCTTTTGTGGATCTTGGAATGAGTAAGGTCTGGTGCGGATACTATGATGGAAATCTGAAATCAAAGCGTGTGCAGGAAAAGCTTGGGTTCCGATATCAGTGGACAGCGGAAGATGTGGATGTTCCGCTTATGCATGAGAAACGGACTGTACATGCCAGTTGTATGACGAAGGCAGAATGGGAAAACAAGGGGAGATAAGAGGAGGAATATTCCCATGAAAGAGATGATTGGATACGGCGGTCTTAATTGTGAGAAAGATCCTTTTAAAGAATATATCAGGGAATCCGAACCGGATAAACGTGACAAGGGGTATGTATGGCATACAGCCATTGGTCTGCAGGCGGTTGACGGATTGAAGACTTCCGAATATCTGGCGCGCACGGCCATCCGTAATATTGAGGGGGAGATATCGTTTGAAGAGGCAAATGCACTTCTCCAGGATTATTATGAGGCAAATCCTTCTCGCAATGCGGATGACCGAACGGAGGAGGCAGACAAAGTTTCGGCTAAAATTGCAGCTGTTCTTTCCGAGAAAGCGTTCAGCTTCACACCAAATAAATACCTTTCCATTCACAGAAAACTGTTCATGGGTATTTATTCTCATGCGGGATGCGTTCGGGATTACAATATAACGAAGAAGGAATGGGTGCTTGACGGAGCAACGGTGCTGTATGGCAGCGCAACAGAACTTAGGGCAACTTTGGATTATGATTTTTCGGAAGAAAAAAAGTTCTCCTATCGCAATCTTTCAATGGATGAGATCATCCATCATCTTGCGGTGTTTATTTCGAGGTTGTGGCAGATTCACGTATTTGAAGAGGGCAATACCAGAACAACGGCTGTGTTTTTCATCAAGTATCTTCAGACGCTGGGGTTTGATGTGACAAATGATATTTTTGCTGAAAACGCATGGTATTTCCGTAATGCCCTTGTCCGGGCAAATTATAACGATCTGAAAAACGGTATTTATGAAACTACAGAATTTCTGGAGCTGTTCTTAAGAAACCTTTTGTTAAATGAGCATCATCCGCTCCACAACCGGACATTGCACATCAGCGGTACGCTTAAACCATCAGGAAAGTGAACGATTAAAGATAACCTCAGAAAAACGAGGACAGACATGCCCTCGTTTTTCTGCTATTTTTTATGTCTTGTCATTCCGACGGCAATCAATGCAATTCCCAGCAGAATTCCCACTGCCAGAATCAGCAGATACGTGTTGGCGTTGATATGCGCGGCGGAACTCCAGTCGGTAAAGTCGGCCGCCAGAATGGTCAGCTGCCTTTTGTGTTCCACGATCAGTGTATAGACGTCGGTGGAAAAGGCGGTCCAGATTCCGGTGATGATCAGGATGATACCGCCCTTGATCCACCGGTTTGCGGGGAGGTATCTAGCCGTGAGGAAGATCAGCCATACGCCGGTCATCATAATCACGCTGATGACCGTTCCGGACTGCAGTCCTTCCACATCCCCTGAACGGCTGCAGACGATGTAGATCGTAAGAAACAGCCATGCGGTGTCCCAGACCATGGTGAGCAATGCTTTTTTATCTGACAGCACAGGCGGCAGCGCCAGTCCGCGGATCACGAAGGGAAACAGCGGTATGGAGAGCCCGAAGACGGTCGGGATGGCGAGAAAGAGAAAACTGCCGCCGCCGTTCATGCAATCCACAAAGAAGATAATCAGCAGCAAAGCGAAGATGCCCACCAGAATACTCTTGGTCAGTTTTTGCTGCTTTGCCATAAGGGGTACCGCCGTCAGGGCGGCGGTCAGCAGCATGGATGCGGCTACCACGGCAAATACTCCCAGTCCCGTGCCGCTGGCCAGGGAGACGAAAAAGGTGATGAGAATCGGGATCACCAGAAGAGCGCTGATAATAAGGCCGGCTTTCCAGGCGGCGTTTCTTTCCTTTTTCGCATGCCGCTTCAGAACATCACGGGATTCCTTTTCTATGATCCGGTCGACAGACTGGTCTTTCAGCTCTTCGTAGAGTTTCCTGCAGGTCTCGCAGTTCTCCAGGTGGCGCTGCACCAGCGTTTTGCTGGCAGGCGTACATACGTCGTCGTAATATAAGGGAAGCAGATCCTGAATGATCTCACATTCCTGAAGATTTGTTTTATCCATTTTCCTCCATCCTTTCCTGAATTTTTAATCTTGCCCGGTGATAAGTGACTCTGGCCCAGTTTTCTGTCTTTCCGAAGATAAATCCGATCTGCGAGAAAGGCAGTTCCCCGAACACCCGCAGCTGAAACACTTCTTTATAAGGCTCCTGCAGTTCGTGCAGGATCAGGTGAATCTGAAGAGCCATTTCGTTATCTTCTGCGGTTTCGGCCGGGCTTTTTTCGGGAGCGGCAGTATCATATTCCTCTGATTGGATCAATTTCTGATTTTTCCTGTATTCATCTGCGCTCAGACGCCGGGCGATGCTGCACAGCCAGGTGAGTTCACTTGACTTTTGTTCAAAGGGCTTTTTGGATGTTATGGCCCGGTAAAAGGTATTCTGTGTAATCTCTTCTGCCAGAGACTGATTTTTGACCAGTGTCATCACATAGGAGTACACCTGCAGGTAATAGGTTTGATATAGTTTTTCGTAGTCCAGGACAGCTCACCTCCTCCTTGTACACCGGTTAGACGGAGAAACAGGGATTTCGTTACAAAAAAAGTAAAAAAATTTCGGCACATCCAGTATAGCAGAAAGTCGGAGGGAAAAAAATGATTTTTACCAGCTCGAAATGGAAAGTGTGCTTGACATTATGTATTATATAACATATAATGAATATGGAAAGTATACTTTCCATATTGCGGGAGGATAAGATGAAGAATCGAATTGAAGAGCTGCGTAAGCAGCATGGATTAAAACAAGAGGAGCTGGCAAATATTCTGGAAGTATCCCGGCAGACTATTGGATCTCTGGAAAATGGACGGTACAATCCATCTATTCAGCTGGCGTTTAAGATTGCCAGATATTTTCATATGAATATTGAGGATATTTTTATTTACGAGGAGGACGAGAAATGAAAAAAGGGAATGGTGATCTTCTGGTTTTGTTGACCGGTCTTATTCTGATGGCTGCCGGTTTATGTTTGCTCCGGTGTTATGAAGCTGCCGAAGGCGTTCTGCGTGTGCTGCCGTTCCTCCTGATCGGACTGGGGTGCGGCTTGTTCGGACAGGGAGCAGGAAATATGGTTGGTAAAAGAGCTTTAAAAAACAGTTCAGAAATAGCCAGACAATTGGAAATCGAGCAAAAGGATGAGAGGAATGTTAAAATTTCCCACTGGTCGAAGGCAAAGGCGTTTGATATGATGACTTTCGTATATGGCGCGCTGATGCTGTGCTTTGCATTGATGCAGATCGATTTTGCCGCCGTATTGCTGCTGGTGTTCTCTTATCTATTTGTGGAAGGGTATGCGGTTTATTGTCGGATTCAGATTGAAAAGGAAATATAAAAATAGTGCAAGGAGGTGGAAATTTATGAGGAAATGTATTCGCTGCGGAGCAGAAATGCGGGAGAACTGTGCCATAAAAGTAGAGGGAGCAGGGTACGGAATCGTATTATCTTCGGACGAAAGCAAATTATTTGGAGGAAGAATCGGGAAACCTAAAGTGGCCATCTGCCCCTCCTGCGGGGAGGTATCTGTTTATCTGGAGGATACAGGGAAACTGGAGTCCTGACAGAAAGAATGTTTGACTTAAAGTATCCTAGAAAAATATGCCCTGCCGGGCGGACAGGCAAATGCAAACCTGTCGCCCGGCAGGGCTTCTGTTTACAGAGATAAGATTTTATTTCCGGCCGTAAGTGTCCAGCGTTTCCAGCATGGCTTCCAGATTTTCCCGCTTTGCGTTTTCCACACAGCCACTGGCGCCGAAGATATAGCCGCCGCCCGGCGCGCAGATATCGATCAGCTCCTTGGTCTGTCGGATTGTTTCTTCTTTTGTGCCGAATTCCAGTGTATACAAAGAGAGATTTCCGGTGATACAGTTGGTCTTGCCGACCGTTTCCTTGGCGCGTTTCATATCGACTGTCTCGAAAGCCACCAGACAGCCCTTTGGCAGCATTTCCGCCATCTGATCGAGACGGGAATTGTAAGGGCCTTCTGTGAACACAAAAGGAGTGACTCCGATACCGATCAGATAATCCAGCATTTTCAGGTAAGGCTTCATATAGATCTTTTCAAACTGTTCCGGACTCATGAATCCGTCCATGGCTTTGTGCAGGGGGAAGAATACCCGCTTCACCGGCATCTGTGCCGTTTCGAAATATTTCCAGGAAGCGATCTGACGGTCCGCGATCATATCACACAGTTCAATGATTTCCGATTCATATTCAAACAGGTCGGTCATGGCGGGAAGTGTGGTTCGGAAGTAGTCGGAGATCACATCAAAAGGCACTTCCCCGCCGCCGGTAAAGAGCTTGGGAATCCCCAGATCTTCGATTTTGGCTGACCAGAAGGCGCTTTTTGCCGCGGCCTCGGCGTCGTATTCGGCGATCTGTTTCAGTTTGTCGATGGTTTCCAGGAATTCCGGTTTCAGCAGCGGCCCCAGTCCTCCGCCTGTGCTTAAGATGGTCGCGGGGCTGAAGGTAAGGCTTTCCAGTCCTTTCAGACCGTCAAAGACCCGCGGGATATAGTGGCGCAGGTAGAATCCGTCAAAATCTTTTATCATGGTATCGTAACACTCTTCCGGCGTCAGGTATTCGATTTCGTGCACCTGGTGGGAAGAGTGGATGGATATTTTGGTTCCGGGCTGTCCCGGCCAGTCGATGATATTGATGCCGGCGACTTCCTGGGCTTTTCCGCTGGTAAAACGGCAGCCGGTACAGGCGTCCACCGGATATTTTGTATAGAAATCCACCGCTGCCTGGCCTGCGCGGTCATAGTCGTAATAAAGATCCCGGTAGGAAGAGCCTTCCAGTCTCTGGACGACGGAAGCCAGGAACGGAGCCACCGGTATTCTGTCCGGCTCTTTCATGGCGATGGCGTCGCTCATGATTTTTACACGTTCATCATATAATTTCTTTGCTTTTTCCTCCATGGTAAAACCCCCTTTTTAAAATTGATTTTAATATGGGAAACCGGTTTTTCCTATGGACGGGATACCAGAACGTGATAAAATAGATTTATGCATATGGCACAAAGAGGAGGAATAAAAGCGATGATGAAGCTTTCCATGGGATTTATCTGCAGTCAGCTTCCATATAAAACGGAGATTATAAATGAAAAGCAGAGGATTAAATATTCCGGGATCAGCATTGGCAGTCCTTCGTCATGCTTTAAGGAGGATACCATATATCTGTTTCTTTCGGGCGAAATGCAACAAGCTGCCGGCGGGACGGTTTGGATTGGCAAGGAGGAACCGGAAACGGATATGCCGGTGATCTGGGTCCGGGAGACGGTGGATCCGATACAGGTATTTGATGATATTTTCGATGTTTTTCACAGGTTCCGGCATTGGGCGGAAGAGGTTGCCGGGAAGGTTTCCGCACGTAAGCCGCTGAAGGAAATTTTGCAGCTTCTGAACCAGGTGACGATCAATCCCTGGTATCTGACGGACAACGGTTTTCGTACCTGCGTGATGAAAGAAGATCCGGTGGCCATGGATATCTCCGCTCTGTGGCGGTATCAGTATTTCCATGGGCATATGGCGTTTCAGGCGATCTATAAGCTGATCTCATCGGGGGATATGACGATTATGAACCGTACGGAGCAGGCGATCATATTTCATAAGACAGAAGCCTTCCACATGCCCTTTGTCAGCAGGACGATCTTTTCGCCAAGGGGAATTACCGGACATCTCTTTATCATTGGTATGCACAATGAACTTTCCTGCTACGAAACGGAACTGGCGGATTACTTCTGCGAGATGATTTCTCCTGTGATGGACTATGTGGATGAGAGCAGCATGGCCGCGCGGAGCGTATATGATTTCTTCTTTATCGATCTGATCGAAGGAAATGAAGTAAAAGAAGCAGAGAGAAAAACATTGATGAACACCATTAAATGGAAGGAACAGGACGAATACATTGCCTGTGTTATGACGATTCCATCCTTCTGGCAGGTTGAGAATAAGCTGAATACAATTACTGTGTATGAAATCGAAGAGATGATGCCCTGCAAGGCGTTTCTCTACGATGACCAGGTGGTGTTTCTTCTGAATAAAACCCATCTGATTTCACAGATGGGAAAAGAGTATACTCCGGTATGTTATCTGGAGGAAAAGCTGCAGATGATAGCGAAGAACTGCGGCGGCAGCATCGGTTACAGTGACTCTTTTCGTGAGATGGGAAAGCTTTCCATCTACTATCGCCAGGCGGTACTGGCGGCAGCATACGCTTCTTCTTCCGGCAGGGGGATTCTCCCCTATCATCATGTCAGCGTACCGCATTTGCTGCGGGAAGCAGAACAGGCGGTTTCCCGGGATCTTTTTTTGCATCCGGCTGTAAGGGCGCTGGAGGAGTATGACTCTGCCAATCATACGGAATTTCTGAAAACCCTTTATATCTATCTGAAGAATGAACGGCGGACGACGGAAACGGTGAAGGAACTTTATATTCACCGGAATTCACTGTTGTATCGCCTGGAGCGAATCAGGGAAATCACCGGATTTCAGTTGGAGGATTATCGGGAACGGCTTCGCATGCTGCTTTCCTGTGAAATTTATTTTGGGCAGCAGTATCTATAAAAAATATTTATAGTATATAACAATTTTGAATTTCACATTTTCCGGAATCTGAGATAGAATTCATATGGACAGAAATTGATAAGGATACGAACAGTTCTGATCCGAACGAATACTGGGAGGTGTGAACAGGAATGACAGAACGTGTCAGAGCCGAGGATCTGTTTTTTGCGATCAAAAGAATCGGTCTGGACTGGACGGCCCGGATGGAGATGCGTTTTCCCGGTGAGAACATCACCGGCATCCAGGTCTATTTTCTGGTATATATCCTGAGGCATCATCCTCAGGGCACCTATATCACAGAGGTGTGCAGGGAGATTGGAGTGGCCAAATCAACGCTGTCGGAACTGGTCAGGAAGCTGAAGGATAAGGGCTATCTTGCTTTTGAAAAAAATCCGGAGGATATCCGCAGGAAGCGGATCATTCCCACCCAAAAGCTTCTGATCCGCAAGAGCCAGCTGCTGGAGACGGCGGATCGGACGGAAGCGGAGATTTTCAGCGTGCTGGATCATCAGGAGCAGATCCAGATGTACAGAATGGAAAAAAAGATTCTGACGCAGCTGACCAGGATGGAAGACAGTGAAAAAAAGAAACAGGAGGTTTATCTACCGTGAGAAAAGTGATACAACAGTTGAAACAGTATAAGCGGGACACCCTTTCGTGTATCGGTCTCACCGCGCTGGAAGTGATTATGGAGATTCTGATGCCATTTATCACTGCGATTATCATCGATCAGGGAGTGGAAGCGGGAAATCTTCCCGTGGTTTACCGGTATGGCGTTTTGATGGTGCTGATGGCGTTTCTCGCCCTGGTCTTCGGCGCTTTGGCCGGAAAAAATGCCGCCAGTGCGGCGACCGGGCTGTCCGCCAACCTGCGGGAGGCGATTTATGCCAATATTCAGACCTTTTCCTTTTCCAATATTGATAAGTTCAGCGTGCCGGGACTGGTTACCCGTATGACCACGGATATCACCAACGTGCAGAACGCATTTATGATGATTATCCGTGTGGCGGTCCGTGCTCCTTTGAACCTGATTTTCAGTTTCGCCATGTGTCTGATCATCAGCCCGCCTTTGAGCGGCATGTTCCTGATTGCCGTGGTTTTCCTGGTGGCGGTTATCGGTACGATTATGGCGGTTACGCTGAAAATCTTCAAACAGGTATTCCGCAGATATGATGATTTAAACGCCAGCGTGCAGGAGAATGTGACGGCCATCCGCGTGGTAAAGGCCTTCGTCCGGGAGGACTATGAGAACGTGAAATTTTCCAAAGCATCTCAGATGCTTTATAAACTGTCGGTCAAGGCAGAAGGGCTGCTGGCCTTTAACGCGCCTGCCATGATGGTTTCCGTTTATTTCTGTATTATTTCCGTGTCCTGGCTGGGAGCGCACTTTATCGTCGGCGGGTCTATGACCACCGGTGATCTGACCAGTCTGTTCAGTTATATTATGTCGCTGCTGATGAGCCTGATGATGCTCTCCATGGTAGTGGTCATGATCAGTATGTCCATGGCAAGCATCCGCCGTATCGGCGAGGTCCTGAATGAAAAAGCAGATCTGACGGATCCCGAAGATGCGGTGACGGAAGTGGCCGACGGCAGCATCGATTTCAATCATGTGAATTTCTCCTACAAACACGGGAGCGGAAAAAATTCTCTCTCGGATATCGACCTGCATATCCGAAGCGGCGAGACGGTGGGCGTCATCGGCGGTACCGGCGCCGGAAAGAGCAGCCTGGTGAATCTGATCTGCCGGCTGTACGATGTGGATGAGGGGTCTGTCTGCGTGGGCGGCGTGGATGTCCGCCGGTATGATACGGAAGTTCTGAGAAATCAGGTATCCGTGGTACTGCAGAAAAATACGCTGTTTTCCGGAACGATCCTTGAAAATCTTCGCTGGGGTAATCCAAACGCCACAGAGGAAGAGTGTGTGGAAGCCTGTCAGGCCGCCTGCGCTGATGAATTTATCGAGCGCATGCCGGACGGCTATCAGACGAGAATCGAGCGGGGCGGCTCCAATGTCTCCGGCGGTCAGAAGCAGCGTCTTTGTATCGCCAGAGCATTGCTGAAAAAACCAAAGGTGTTGATCTTGGATGATTCCACCAGCGCGGTGGATACGGCCACAGATGCCAGTATCCGCGCCGCTTTCGCGAAAAAGATTCCGGGGACAACGAAGATTATCATCGCCCAGCGTGTGTCCAGTGTGGAGTCGGCAGACCGGATTCTGGTACTGGATGACGGACGGATCGATGCTTTTGATACCCATGAGAATCTGCTGGAGAATAATGCATCTATCAGGATATTTATCATTCACAGCTGGAAGGCAGCGGCGACTTTGATCAGCCGGCTTGATTTGGAAAGGAGGAGAACGGATCATGACTGATAAGACAAACGGAAAAAAAGCAGGATCCAGGGTGAATGCGGCGTCAAAGCTGATTAACCGGGTGATCCGCTATATGCTTCATTACTATAAGATTCCCTTTCTCATCGTGCTGGCCTGTATTCTGATCACGGCGATTGCCACGGTGGTGGGAGCCACATTTCCGCAGAAGCTGGTGGATGATTACATTACGCCCATGCTGGCCAGCGGCTCCACGGATTTTGGCGGCCTGGCCGGTGATCTGGTGCGTCTGGTCTGCATCATGGGGCTGGGCGTTATCACGGCGTTTACCTATAACCGTATCATGGTCAACGTCAGCCAGGGAACCATGCGCAATCTGAGGGACGATTTGTTTTCCCGCATGGAGGCGCTGCCCATAAAATATTTTGACACCCACGCCCACGGCGATATCATGTCGGTGTATACCAACGATGTGGATACCCTTCGCCAGCTGCTCAGCCAGAGTATACCGCAGGTGATCAACTCACTGATTACCATGGCGGCCACGCTGGTGACGATGATCATCCTGAACCCGGCGCTGACGGTGATCTCCATTCTGACGGCGGTGGTCATGCTGAAGGTTACCTCGACCTTTTCCAGCCTGTCCGGAAAATATTTTATCCGTCAGCAGATCGATCTGGGCGCGGTGGACGGTTTCATCGAGGAGATGCTGGACGGCCAGAAGGTGGTCAAAGTCTTCTGTCATGAAGAAGCGGCCAAAAGAGATTTCCACGAGGTGAACGAAAGACTGCGAAACAGCGCCAACAAAGCCAACCGTTATGCCAACCTGCTGATGCCCATCAACGCCAATATCGGCTGGATCAGCTATGCGCTGGTGGCCATCGTGGGGGCGATCCTGGGCATCAATGAACTGGCCGGCGTCACCATCGGCACGGTGGTCACTTTTGTGGGATTGAATAAAAGCTTTACCAACCCCATCACCCAGGTCAGCCAGCAGATCAATTTCGTGGTCAATGCCGCAGCCGGCGCGCAGCGTGTCTTTGACCTGATGGATCAGGAGCCGGAGAAGGATGAAGGCTATGTGGAACTGGTCAACGCAAAAGAGGATGAAAACGGCAATCTGACGGAGACTTCCGAGCGGACTAATCTGTGGGCCTGGAAACATCCCCACAAGGCGGACGGCACCATCACTTATAAGAAGCAAGAGGGTAAGGTGGTCTTTGACGATGTGGACTTCGGTTACACGGAGGATAAGATCGTGCTGCACAATATCAGTTTGTGGGCAAAGCCGGGCCAGAAAATCGCTTTCGTAGGAGCCACCGGAGCCGGCAAGACTACCATCACCAACCTGATCAACCGCTTTTATGACATTGCGGATGGAAAGATCCGTTACGACGATATCAACATCAACAAGATCAAAAAGCAGGATCTGCGAAGGTCCCTGGGTATGGTGCTGCAGGATACCCATCTGTTTACGGGAACGGTTATGGAGAATATCCGATACGGAAAACTGGATGCCACCGATGAGGAATGTATTGCGGCGGCGAAGCTGGCCAATGCGGACGGATTTATCAATCGTCTGCCGGACGGCTATCAGACCATGCTGACGGGAGACGGTTCCAACTTAAGTCAGGGGCAGCGGCAGCTTCTGGCCATTGCCAGGGCGGCGGTGGCGGATCCGCCGGCATTGATTCTGGATGAGGCCACGTCTTCCATCGATACCCGTACAGAGAAACTGGTGCAGGCCGGCATGGACGCGCTGATGAAAGGGCGGACCACCTTTGTCATCGCCCACCGTCTGTCTACGGTGAAAAATTCCGACTGTATCATGGTCATGGAGCATGGGCGGATTATCGAGAGAGGTACCCATGACGAACTGATCGAGGAGAAAGGAAAATATTATCAGCTGTATACGGGAAATTTTGCTTCTTAAAAGAATTGGCTTCATCTTGCATCAAAATCCCAAATATGGTAGTATAACTGTAACGCCGAAAGCATCAGACGCGACCGGAGATTAGGGAAGGCGTGTGAAAAGTTCGGGGGAGTTATCAGGTGAAACAGTAGACCTTCAGAGAGTGAGTATGATCTGCTCATCCGCTTTCTGAAGGCCTTTTTGCGATTATCTGGAGGGATTACGTTGCATTTTGGTAAGCAAAAGACACAGAACAGACTGAAGAATAAGAAGAAAAGAAGGGGCATGCTGGTTTTTAAGGTGATCCTGCTCTTCCTGCTGCTGGCAGTGGCGGTGACCGGCGTGGGAGCCGCTGTAGTTTACAACAGAATCATTTCTGAGGCGCCGCAGGTTTCGGCGATCGATATTACGCCGGCGGGAAATGTCACTTTCATCTATGACGATGAAGGGGAGCAGATACAGCAGCTAAATTCTGCGGAAGGGAACCGGATCTCCGTCTCCATAGAGGAGATCCCGACGGATATGCAGCATGCCATCGTAGCCATAGAGGACGCCCGGTTTTACGAGCACAACGGCGTGGACTACCGGGGTATGCTGCGGGCGGTGGTCAATGCCGTGACCAGCGGTTTTCGCCGTATGGAAGGAGCCAGCACCATCACCCAGCAGCTTTTGAAGAATAATGTTTTTACCGACTGGATGAGTGAAAGCACCTGGGATTCCATTAAAAGGAAGATCCAGGAACAGTATCTGGCGGTGGAACTGGAAGCATATCTGACAGAACAGGGAGAGGATGCCAAAAGTGTGATTCTGGAAAACTATCTCAACACCGTCAACTTCGGTTCCGGCGCATACGGGATCCAAATGGCGTCACAGACTTATTTCGGAAAAGACTGTAAAGACCTGACGCTGTCCGAATGTGCCGTGCTGGCGGCCATTCCGCAGAATCCCACCCGGTGGAATCCCCGAACCAACCCGGAGGAAAACGCCAAGCGCCGGGAGGTGGTGCTGCGCTATATGGCGGAGCAGGGCTGGATCACAGCGGAAGAGCAGCAAGAAGCGCTGGCTGACGATGTGTATTCCCGCATTCAGGAGACGGCGGTGGTGGATGAAGACGAGCCTTATTCCTACTTTGTGGACGGATTGATCCAGCAGGTGGAAGAGCATCTGATTCAGCGATGCGGATATACGGAAGAAGAAGCGGAGAAAGCCGTTTACAGCGGCGGTCTGCGCATTTACAGCACCCAGGACAGCGACATTCAGGCGATTATGGATGAAGAGTTTCAAAAGGAAGAAAATTATCCGGATGATGTGCAGTATGAACTGGAGTGGGCGCTGACCGTGGAACACGCAGACGGTACCCAGGAAAATTACAGCCGTGAGATGCTGCGCAGCTATTTCCGTGAGAGCGATGCTTCTTTTGATTTGCTGTTCGCAAGCCAGGATGAGGCGCAAAGCTTTGTGGATCAGTACAAGGCGGCGGTTCTGACGCCGGAGGACACCATCGTGGCGGAGCGGGTTGATTTTACCCCCCAGCCCCAGGCGGCCATGACGGTGATCGAACAAAGCACCGGGCAGGTGAAGGGAATCGTGGGCGGCAGAGGGGAAAAGACAGCCAGTCTCACGCTCAACCGGGCGACCGACGCCACCCGTCAGCCGGGATCTACTTTCAAGATTCTGTCCACTTACGGACCGGCTCTGGAGGAAGAGGAGATTACTCTGGCGACGATGATTGAGGATGAACCGTATGAATACGCGGATGGAACGCCGCTGAGCAATGCGGACGACGCCTATCACGGGACGGTTTCCGTGCGGACGGCTATTACGTATTCCTATAATATACCGGCGGTGAAGGTGCTGACGGATCTGACGCCCCAGACCGGTTATGACTATCTGACCAGACTGGGATTTACGACGCTGGATGCCCAGTCGGATACGTATCAGCCTCTGGCGCTGGGAGGCATCACCAACGGTGTCACAAACCTGGAATTGACGGCGGCTTATGCGGCTATCGCCAATGAGGGAAATTATATCGAACCGTCTTTTTATACCAGGGTGACGGATAAGGAGGGAAACGTGCTTTTGGAGAATACCTCTGAGGAAACCCGGGTATTCAGTGAGAGCACAGCCTTTTTGCTGACCAGCGCCATGGAAAGCGTCATGGAGGAAGGGACAGGAACGGCTTTGCAGCTGGAGGATATGACGGCGGCAGGAAAAACGGGAACCACCACTTCCTATGTGGATCTGGTGTTCGCCGGATACACGCCTTATTATACCTCTGCCGTCTGGGCCGGCTATGATACCAATATGGAGGTTCCGGAAGAGGGCAGAACCTTTCATCAGACGCTTTGGACCAGGGTGATGAACCGTATCCATGAGAATCTGCCGGATCAGGAGTTTTCCCAGCCGGATGATGTGGAGGAAGTGACCATCTGTGCGGACAGCGGTCTGCTGCCCGGATTTGGCTGTACCAGAACCACGGAGTATTTTTCCTCAGCTACAGTTCCCACTGAAAGATGCAAAGAGCACGGCCTTTTCTCCCGGCCGACAAAGGAGCCGGAGGATAACCGGGAAGAAGAGGACGAATGGGATGACCAGGAGGAAGAACCGGTGGAACCGGAAGAAAGTGAGGAAGAGGAGCAGGAAGAAGAGCAGGAGGATCCCTGGTGGTGGGGATGGTGGAACTGATTTTCATTTCCTTATAAATATCGAAAAAGCGCCGCCCGGCCATCGGTGAAAGATGGCCGGGCGGCATAGTCTGTACAAAAATGTTTACTGACGGATGGCGCCGTTGTCGCAGCGGTTTCCCCAGGAATCGATCAGACTGCCGTCCCGGTAGACGCAGATGATCTCACAGTGGTTGGCACATTTTCCGCAGGTAACCTCCCGGGTTTTAAAATCCATCTGTGCCACGTCAAAGGAAAATTCCCCTTCGCTCTGATCTTCCCGGGCCAGCACGGCGATGCCGAAGGCGCCCATCAGATGCCCTTTTTCATCCACCATTACCGGCATACCCAGTTCTTCTTCAAACATATGTACCACGCCGGCATTTTTGCTGACGCCGCCCTGGAAGACCACGGGTGCAATGATCTTTTTGCCTTTGGCCACATTGTTCAGGTAGTTTCCCGCCACAGCCTTGCACAGTCCGGCGATGATTTCATCCTTGGGACAGCCCACCTGCAGCTTGTGTACCAGGTCGGATTCGGCGAACACAGTACAGCGCGCTGCGATGGGAGCGGCCTTTTTTGCCTTTAATGCAATAGAGCCAAATTCTTCCACTTCCACGCCCAGACGATGAGCCTGGCTGGAAAGGAAAGCCCCCGTACCGGCCGCGCAGAGTGTGTTCATGGCGTAATCTACGGCCACGCCGTTTTCCACACAGATGATCTTGGAATCCTGCCCGCCGATTTCCAGGATAGTCCGCACTTCCGGGTGCAGGGTGGTGGTGCCCACAGCATGGGCGGTGATTTCGTTTTTCACCACCTGGGCGCCGATCATGCTTCCCACCAGTTTGCGGGCGCTGCCTGTGGTTCCGGAGGCGGCGATCCGGTAGTGTTCCCGGTCAAACTGTTCCTCCAGTGCGTGAAGAACGTCTCTGGTTGCCTGGATGGGATTGCCCTCTGTCCACAGATAACTTTCCGCCAGAAAAGTGTTGTTTTCGTCGATAATGACGCCTTTTGTCGAAATGGAACCGATGTCGATTCCCAGATAAGCTTTCTTTTTCATCGTAGTATTTTCTTCTTTCTTTCCAGCATGTCGTAAAATGCTTCCAGTCTCGTGTCAAGTCCGGTATCGCTCTCCTGTGTGTCGTAACTTAAATACAGAATCGGGATATGGTAATCTTTGCTGATGTTCTGCAGAACCGGGATAGCGTCCATCTCCGGTGTGCAGCCGAAGGATTTCACATGGATAATGCCGTCGAAGCCCCTTTTGGCGTAATCCAGCGCTGCGCTTAAAGTCCAGGTGGTGGTGGTTCCCATGTTAAAGCGGGTATATTCCCGGATCCGGGGACGAAGGGCCGGTTCCTTGGCGCGGAAGTGGCAGTTGGTTACGTTTAAAAAACGGTGAACCGACGCGCCCAGCCGTACCAGCTTCTCCTGCAGAAACTGGTTGGAATGTTCGTCCATGACGGTAAAGTACTCGCCTACCACGCCGATGCGGATGGGATGTTCCGGCATCTTCAGTTCCAGCTCTTCCATGCTTTGTTTGGCGGCCTGATAGCCATCCCGGATTTCCCGCCGGTTTTCCGCCGTCTGCATCTGCAGCAGAAATTTGCGGTAAACTTTCCGGAAGCTTCCCTTTACGGCTTCAAAGCCGGCATTCTGATAGTACAAAGCTTCGATCTCATCCATATATTCCGCCATCTTCACACCGTCGTAAGCGCCGGTGAGCACTTTGGCGGGATTCAGTTTGGGGCTCAGTTTCTTTGCCAGCCGCAGCCATTCCCGCTTTTTGCCGCCCATATATTCCGCCAGGTTGACGAATTCAAAGCGATAGCCCAGATCCCGCAGGATTTCTTCCTGCAGCTGTCCGTAGGCATCCAGCCGGCAAAGACCGCCGGTTTCCACCAGGATATCTGCTCCGGCCTCCAGAGCCTCGATCAGACTGCCCAGCGTATGCTTAAAGGGTGCGCAGACATAATCCGGGCTGTAACGGCTGCCCAGTTCAGCCGTTTCTTTGGTGGCAGGAGGGAGCAGCAGATAATCTGCCTCCAGCCCCTGCTCGATAATGTATTTGATCGCGTAATTATAATGATGGATCCTGGGGAACGCGATTTTTTTCCGGTCTTCAATTCTTAAATCCATAACCGCCCGCCTTCTGATATTTGATGATGTCAATGAAACTTTCCAGTCTTGTTTCCACCCCGGCTGTTCCACTCTGAGCGTCCAGAGTCAGACTCAGCACGGGCAGGCCTTTCAGATGCCGCTGCAGCAGTTCGCCGGCCAGGGAATCCGGCCCGCAGGGATAGGCGCTGACCAGCACGATGCCGTCCACTTTTTCCCGAAGCAAAAGACTGGCGCCGATGATTTCCCGGCTGATCAGCCAGGGAATCACCCGGGAAAGGTCATAACTCTTTTTTAAAGCGCTTTTCTTGTTGACATAATCTGTATAAAGGACTTCAACGCCGAATTTCTCCAGTATCTTTCCCAGTTCTGATCCCATGTAAGCGTCATGAAGCACATAAGGATGACCGGCCAGCAGTACCTTGCTTTTGGAACTGTCCAGCTTCTGCATCTGGCGTTTTTCTTTTGCCTTGTACCAGGCGTCCTGTACTTTTTTGGCGCTGTTGTAGGCCTTTTTTCCCTCTTTTTTTGTTTTTCCCAGTGTCTCTGCCAGTTTCAGATAGACGGCCTCCTCATTGGTCTTGTCATACCAGTCGTAACTGACGGTGAGAAGGGGAAGCCGTTCTTCGCGAAAAATATTGGTAATCAGATCCGGCAGGGATTCATAACGGGTGCACATTTTTTCCCGGGGAGTGTATCCTCCTTCCCGGGGGATAAAAAGGGCGTCGCATTTTCCCAGCAGCCGCTGTACATGGCCCAGATACATCTTAAAGGGAAGACAGGTCTCGTCCACCGCGCGGGCGGTTCCTTCCTCCAGGATACTGCGGTCGCTTCTGGGGCTTAAAATGTATGAAAAACCCAGCTGTGTGAAAAATTCCTTCCACAGGATTCCGTCCCGGTAAGTCAGAAGTCCTCTGGGAACGCCGATGGTATGTATGTTTTTCATGGTTTGTCACCTCTTGTTTCGTCCAGGTTCCCTCAACCGTACCGCCGCATTACTGCTGGCGGTAATAGCTGAAGAAATCGGCGATTTTACGGGCGGCTTCTTTGAGCACTTCGATACGCGGCAGGTATACCACCCGGAAATGATCCGGCTGTTTCCAGTTGAAGCCTCCTCCGTGGATCAGCAGGATTTTCTTGTCGCGCAGCAGATCCAGGGCGAATTTTTCATCATCGGTGATATTAAATTTTTCGATGTCGATTTTCGGGAACATATAAAAGGCTGCTTTTGGTTTAACGCAGGTAATGCCCGGGATATCGGTCAGGGCATTGTAAATGAATTCCCGCTGTTCGTACAGTCTGCCGCCGGGTACCACGTAATCGTTCACACTCTGGTGGCCGCCAAGGGCGGTCTGTACGATGGACTGCGCCGGCACGTTGGAGCAAAGACGCATATTGGAAAGCATCTTGATGCCTTCGATGTAATCTTTGGCGATTCGCTTGTTGCCGCTTAAGATCATCCAGCCGATTCGAAATCCTGCGATCATGTGAGACTTGGACAGTCCGCTGTAGGTGACGCAGAACAGATCCGGCGCCATGGAAGCAATGGAGATATGTTTCTCATCATCCATCACCAGACGATCGTAGATCTCATCGGAAAAGATGATCAGCTGATGTTCTCTGGCCACGTCCACAATCTGCTGCAGGATCTCTCTGGGGTAGAGGGCTCCGGTGGGGTTGTTGGGGTTGATGATTACGATGGCTTTGGTTTTGTCCGTGATTTTCCGTTTGATGTCCTCCATATCCGGATTCCAGTCGGACTGTTCATCGCAGATATAGTGGACGGCTTTGCCGCCGGCCAGGTTTGCGCAGGCAGTCCACAGCGGATAGTCCGGTGAGGGAATCAGGATCTCGTCTCCGTTGTCCAAAAGAGCGGACATACACAGGTTGATCAGTTCGCTGACGCCGTTGCCTGTGTAGATATCGTCCACGGTTACATTGGGGATTCCTTTCAGCTGGGCGTACTGCATGATGGCTTTCCGGGCAGAGAAGAGCCCGTTGGCGGGGGAGTAGCCTTCGCATTCTGTCAGCTGGCGGCGCATATCGTAGATCACTTCGTCTGGTGTGTGAAAGCCAAAAGGAGCCGGATTTCCGATATTCAGTTTCAGAATCTGAGTGCCGTCCTCCTCCATTCTGGTTGCTTCGTCCACAACTGGTCCTCTTACATCATATAATACATCATCCAGTTTTGATGATTTCTTAAATTCACGCATGTTCTTTCCTCCTGAAGATTCTTTATTTGGATTCCGGATTTCCGGCTGTGGCGCCGCCTGTTCCGGCAGATCTTTTTCCCCTTTCAGCCAGTCTTCCTCCACCTGCAGTGTTTCTGCCAGGAAATGGAGAAGTTCCGGCCGGGGAACGGTTTTTCCGCTGACATACTGACTGACATGGCTCTTTCCCAGCTTCACATTCTGTTCCAAAGCGGCGTGGACCAGATCCACCTGCTTGAAACCCTGCTGTTCCATGGCCAGTTTCAGCCGGTCCGCAAATGATTCCTTCGGCATGTTTTGGTTCACCTCTCAAAGTTCAAAATAAAATGCAAAAGTTCAAAACTGCTGAAGCCAGTATATCATGCGATGGAGAAAAGTTCAATAAAAAACGAAATGAATTTTGAACTTTTTTAAGGACGAAAAGGAAGCGCAGTACCGTTTGGGGAGAATTGACATAAATTTTACATTTCTCTTGTATCCTGTGAAACTTTATGCTATAGTAAATCCGCTGTTAAAAAATAAATTCTCTGGAGAGCTTCCTGAGACTGGTTTTTATGTGCCGGTCCGTCGGGAACGCCGAAGGTGTAAGGCAGAAAGCTGCTGATCTCTCAGGCAAAAGGACAGGGTAATGTTCATCTCTCTCGAGAAATAAACAAAAGAGGGAGGAAAGAACATGGATGCTTTATTGAATTGGATCGATTCTGCCAACGATATTCTGTGGAATACTATTCTGCTTGTGATGTTGTGCGGGACCGGTATTTTTTATACCCTGAAACTGAAGTTCATTCAGGTGCGCAAATTCAAAGAAGGATTGAAAATAGTCTTTGGAAGCTTCAGTTTGAGCGGGAAGAAACGGGACAACGGGGAAATGACGCCTTTCCAGGCGGTGGCCACTGCCATCGCCGCTCAGGTAGGTACGGGGAACTTAACCGGCGCTGCCACAGCGCTGATCGGCGGCGGACCGGGAGCGATTTTCTGGATGTGGATGTCCGCCTTTTTCGGCATGGCGACGATTTACGCGGAGGCCGTACTGGCGCAGAAATACAAAACCGTGGAAAACGGCGAAGTGACCGGCGGTCCCATATATTATATCCGGCAGGGATTTAAAGGGAAGTTCGGCAAGGTGCTGGCGGTGATTTTCGCCTGCCTGATCACGGTGGCCCTGGGCTTTATGGGCAATATGGTACAGTCAAATTCCATCAGCGAAGCCTTTTCCAGCGTGCTGGATGCCAGAAATCTGGAAATCTCTCCGGTTATTATCGGACTGCTGATCGCGGTATTTTCTCTGTTTGTATTCCTGGGCGGAACCAAACGGCTTGCCAGCGTGGTAGAAAAACTGGTGCCTCTGATGGCCGGGATTTATATTGTAGGAAGTCTGGTACTGATTGCCATGCACATCACGGAAGTTCCGGAAGCTTTCCGGATGATCATTGTGGGAGCCTTTACCCCGAGAGCGATCGTGGGCGGCGCGGCCGGTATCACCATCCGGGAGGCGATCCGTTACGGCGTGGCCCGCGGCCTGTTTTCCAACGAAGCCGGTATGGGTTCCACACCCCATGCCCATGCCCGGGCGGCTGCCAAAAATCCCCATGAGCAGGGACTTACCGCTGTGGTCAGCGTCTTCATCGATACCTTTATCGTGCTGAACCTGACGGTATTTTCTATTCTGACCACCGGCGTATTGGACAGCGGCGAGAATGGAATCGCATTGACTCAGACGGCTTTTACCACCGGCTTTGGAGGATTCGGCGATATCTTCGTGGCCATCTGTCTGCTGTTTTTTGCCCTTTCCACCATCATCGGATGGCATTTCTTTGGGGCGGTTAACGTAAAGTATCTGCTGGGAGACAAGGCGGTCAAGGTATACTCTGTGATTGTGGCAATCTGCATCGTCATCGGCTCCACGCTGAAGCTGGATCTGGTATGGTCCCTTTCCGACTTCTTCAACGGACTGATGGTGATTCCCAATGCCCTGGCTCTTTGGGCTTTAGCGGGCGTGGTGAACAGCGTGCGCAAGCAGTACGGCGAGAAGAAAAAAGAGAAATAAAAACAATTGATATTACAGGCAGTCTGTTCCGTAAAAGGAGCAGGCTGCTTTTATAACACTTTTCTGAAATTTTACTTTCGTTTTACGGAAGATTGATGGTTAAATTTTCATCCATTTTCTATAATACAGATAACCTGAAAAAACCAAGTAAGTACAGGGAAAGAGAGGATGTTAGAAATGGATGTAATGGAAACCAAAACGGCCAGTCAGTCCCAGAAACTGATGATTTTTGTTCTGACCATGTCGCTGTATGGTCTGGCCACGCTGTTTACAGAACTGATTCCGAAATTCCAGGTGGGTATCGTGGAATTTTCCGTGGAGTATTTTCTGTTTATCCCGCTGGTGCTGGCCATGCTGTTTGATCCACTGTCAGCAGCGCTGGGCGCAGCCACCGGAGAGCTGGTGTTCAGCGAGATTATGCTGGGACAGTTCGGAGGACTGGGAGAGCTGGAAAAATTTCTGACGGTAACCATCGGCGTATATGTTGCGGGGAAGGTGGTCAGTGATCCGCGCAACCGCAAAAGGGTGGCGGCAGCTGCCATTACCGGAACCGGTCTGCAGCTTCTGATGGGTACCATTGTGGATATCTGTAAAGTACAGTTTGCCATCGAGGATTTTGAAGCGGTAGCCGGACTCCCGGAGAGCGTTTTTGCGACGGAAGGATTTGCTTTTCTGAATGACCTGCTGTTTTCTGGTATTCTCTTCTGTCTGCTGCCCACGCTGTATCTGGTTCCGAAGCTGTATGGCAAGATCGAGCCGCTGCTGGGGATGAAGCCCCGCACCAGTGCAAACGTTTCCGGACATATCAGTATGAAAATCATTGCTGTCTGTCTGGTTGGATTCATCTGTGCGGTGGTGTCTCAGATGCTGGCAGAAAGCGGGTTTGAACTGATCGGCTGGGAAGCCGGATGGGCTGGGAATACCACTTCCATGGCTGCCGGCATGATTGTGGCAGCAGCGGCGGTGCTTCTGATTCTGATAGCAATGAGGAAAAATGCGGCAGAAAAGGTGAGTGATACGAAATGAGTATCATAAAAATAGAGGATTTGCAGTTTACGTATCCCGGCGCGGACAGTCCCACACTGGATCACGTAAATCTGGAAGTGGAGGAAGGAGACTTTCTGGCCATCGTTGGAAATAACGGATGCGGGAAATCCACTTTGTGCAAAGTTCTGAATGGTCTGATCCCCCACTTTATCGAGGGCGATTTTGCAGGACGGGCGACAGTTGGAGGGGAGAACACTCTGCATACAGATGTGGGCTCCCTAGCTCGTCGTGTGGGCTATGTGTATCAGGACTTTGAAAATCAGATCGTTCGTCCCACGGTGTTGGACGATGCTTCTTTTGCCTGTCTGAATTACGGTATGAAGGATTATCTGCAGCTGGGTCGGGAAGCGCTGGCCCGCTGCGGTCTTCAGGGATGGGAAGAGGAATATATCTGGCAGCTTTCCGGCGGACAGACTCACCTGCTGGCGCTGGCGGGAGCCGTAGCGCTGGGACCGGATATTCTGATTTTGGATGAGCCTATCGCACAGCTGGATCCTGGACATGCCGACCGTATTTACGGAGTACTGCGTGAATTAAATGAGACATATGGCAAGACGATCATTGTCATTGAGCACCATACGGAGTATATTGCGGATTACTGTAAACATGTGCTTTTGCTGAGAAATGGCAAAGTTGCCTGGATGCTGCCGGTGCGGGAAGCATTGGATCGGGTGGAAGAACTGCAGGAAAGCAATATCTTTCCTCCGCAGGTAACTATAGCGGCCTGGCAGCTGCAGAAAGAGGGAAAACTGAACAGGAAAGCTATGCTGCCTGTGACAGTGGCAGAAGGGAAAAGGGTCTTTTCTTCACTGCCAAGAGCCAAGCGGGATAGGGCTGAATCAGAGAAATCTTTCGGGAAACCGGAGAAAGAACCGGTTGTGGCGGCCTTTCGCGATCTGAGTGTTTCCTACCGCACGGTAAAAGGTGAGCCCCATGTAGTTTTTGACAGACTGAATCTTCAGCTGCATAAGGGAGAAAAGATTGCTCTGATCGGCTCCAACGGTGCGGGCAAATCCACGTTAATGAAACTGATGGTAGGGCTTTTGAAACCCTCCCAGGGAACGGTGCAGCTAAATGACAGAATTTTAAACAAAATAAATCCAGAACAACTCTCCCGGCAGATTTCCCTGGTTTATCAGAATCCGGAGGAAATGTTCATTAAGGATTCCATTCGCAAAGATATCGCTTATGCTATGCAGGTGCGTCAGGTGGAAAACTGGGAACAAAGGACGGAAGAACTGCTGCGGCGGTTTCACCTGCAGGAACTGGGAGAACGGGACGGACGTCTGCTTTCCGGAGGCCAGATGCGCCGGGCCAGTCTGGCCATCGGCGTAGCATTAAATCCAGGTATTTTGCTGTTGGATGAACCCACGGCAAATCTGGATATTGCCACCAGAAAAGAAATCATGCGTACGTTAAATGATATGAAAGAAATCACGGAGACGGTGATGATTGCCACTCACGATATGCAGCTGGTGTGTGAATGGGCCGAAAGGATCATTGTTTTGTACAAGGGTCGGATTGTGGGCGACGGTACGCGCAATGAAATCTTCGGAGATGAAGCTTTGACGAAGCAGGTGGGAATCCGGCCGCCGGAAATTTTTTCCATGGGGAGGGAACTGGACGAAAATGCGCTGTGCTATACTGTTCAGGAATTCCTGCAGATGTTTGAAGGAGGGGGAGCAGATGATAAAAAAACTGTCAGAAAATATACTGGATAAATTTTCCATGGATTTCCTGCGCAGTCAGGTGTTGAAAAATGCTTACGGCAACAATGACACGGTGATTGCCATACGGGATCCCCGGGTACTTCTGATCTGGTATCTCTTTTTTGGATTGGTACCCTGGTTTGTTCATGATATCATTTTTCTGCTGGGATGCTTTTTGCTGGTGATGGTGACCACACTGCTGGCTCGCGTGGCCGGTCTGGTGCTTTTTCTGTTCGGGCTGGGTGTGTTTTCTCAGACCGGGTATCTGCTGATTGTGACTCTGCTGTTTGGAGGCGATGCGTCAGCAGTTGCGCCGCTGCTGGTCTTGACACTGAAGGTGGCCACGGTATCGTTAGCTTCCGTGACGGTGTTTTCCGGATTGGATCCGGACCGTCTGTCCAACGGGCTGATGTGGTACGGATGCCCGGAGCGGTTATCTTTCTCGATCTCCTATGCCTATCGGATGCTTCCCATGCTGATGGAGGAATTCCAGAATGTGATGCTTTCCTACCGACTTCGGGGAAATCCGCCGGAACACGATACATTCGCGGGAAAGATTCGTTATCTCGTATATCAGGTTCAGATCATCATCCATGCCTTTTATCCGCTGATGCTGAATACAGCCAAGCGCAGCCGGACGACAGTGGAGGCTCTGGAAATTAAAGGCTACCGGTATGCGGCGTCCAGCAAAGAGGTAAGGAAGATCAAGTTGTCTTCCCTGAAGCTGACGGTGGACGATCTGATCTTTCTGACGGTTTCTTTTTTATGGATGGCTGTTGTGATTCTGATTTGCGGTATGCTGCGATAGGAGGTGACAAACATTGTATCTGGATTTTCATACACACGGGAAACTGGCAAAGAAACTTCCCTTCTCTGAAGATTATACGCACTGGTTGTTTTCAAAAGCCCGTTTGTCCGGTCTGGACGCCCTGTGTCTGACGGAACATTTTAATACGCTGGGATTTCGTCAGCTGTACCGCTATATTGCCGAGCATTCCGAAAGAGACAAAGACACACTGCTGTTTGACGGATTACGTATCTTTCCGGGGATGGAGACGGATATCGCACAGGGAGGGCATATTCTGACCATTGGCCCGATGGAGGTTATTCTGGAGCTGAACCGGAGACTGGAGCCCAATAAAGAGAAGGGACGGTTTTTGCCTTTTGATCTGCTGATGGATCTGTTCGATCAGTATCCGGTGTTGGTGGGAGGCGGACATCCCTTCCGGGAAGGCGGACATATCCCCCAGCTGCCGGCGGATCAGCTGAAGAGGTTTCACTTTTTTGATCTCAATGGCAGAGATCTGGCGAAAGACCGGGAGGCTACAGAAAAGATGACCCGTAAGCTGGGACAACAGTATCGGAAACCGGTGGTGGGCGGAAGCGATACACATCAGGCGGTTCAGTACGGCTGCATCCGAACCAGATTTGAAAAAACAGTAAATGAGGTGGGGGAGCTTTACCGGGAGATGCAGAAGGGAAGTTATGAGATCTGCATTTCCGACCAGGCGGCTTTTCAGGTGCAGACGGCCAATTTGCTGAAAAGATCCCTGAAAGAAATCTATGCTCTTGGCGGCGATTATGTCTCTGTTTTATTGGGGAAGGATCCCGCCTGGACGGCTCTTTGCCGGAAATCAGTGGGATGAATATGAGTAAACGAGGAGTGAGAGAAATGTATTTGCAGTTTCCAAAGACACCGGAAAGACTGACTCCGGCAGAACAGCGTATTTTGGAATTTATTGAGGGCAACCGGGAAGAATTTCTTTTTATGTCTATCGGGCAGGCGGCTGACAGGCTGGAAATTTCTGAGGCGACTATTTCCCGTTTCGCCCGGCATATGGGCTGCCAGGATTTCAAAGAACTGAAAAATGTTGTTATCCGACAGAATCACCTGGAAGGCCCGGCGGGCAAGCTGGCAAGTACGCTGCTGTCAGAGGAATCTTTTCAGGCATTATCTTATCTGCAGAAGCAGCAGGTCTGTCTGCAGAAAACTATGGAACGCCTGGACAGACAGGAGTTTGAAAAAGCCCTGGAAGCTTTCTTAAAGGCACGGCAGGTTTTCATCCATGCTAAAAGTGCCTCTGCTTCCATGGGTCAGCTGCTTTTTTTCCGCCTGCGGCGGCTGGGCGTGCAGGTGACCTTGCTGCCTTCCGGCGGCTCCGAAGTGCTGGAGGGGCTGGTGCAGGCCGGCAGGGATGATCTGGTTGTTTTGTTTGGATTTTCCAAAGTTTCCAGGGAGGGAAGGGCTATCCTGGACAGACAGAAAGAAGCCGGCTACCGTACGCTGTGCTTTACGGGCCGGCTTCATGTTCCGGAAGAAGATAAGGCTGATATCAGTCTCTATGTCTGCCGTGGAGAAGAAAAGGAATATCATTCCATGACAGCTGCCGCTGCGTTGGTGGATGCACTGGTGGTGGCGTTGTCTGAACGGCTGGGCGCCAGAGGCGCCCAGCATTTGAATGATTTATACCGGATGAAGAAAAAATTCTGACGCTGGAAGCGTTCAGATAGTAACAATGGCGCCGGTTTCCAGCGCTTTCTGAGCGGCGGCGCAGATAAGAGTTGCCTGTGTTCCGTCATGTACGTCGACGCCGGGAGTTCTCTTCTCCACGATGCAGTCGATAAACTCTTTCATTTCTTCCACGTATGCCTGGTGGAACCGTTCCGGGAAGTTGCGGACGCATTCCTGTACTGCGCCAGTCTTGTCATAGAGCATGGCCAGGTTTTTGCAGGGTACGGGGCTGACCCGGATGGAGCCTTCTGTGCCGATGATCTCCGTTTCGATGTGATATCCATGGACGGAGGCGCGGCCTACGTGAAGCTGGCCCATGGCGCCGTTTTTGAATTTAAAGGTGGCGCAGGCAGTCTCCACATCTCCCTGCTCTCGGAAACGGGGATGTTTCACTGTGCTGCCGACGGCATAGACTTCTGCGGGATCGTCCTGCAGGAACCAGCGCATCAGATCGATGTCATGGCTGGCCATATCCATCATGATACCGCCGCTTTTGGGGACAAATCCGCTGTCCAGGAGAGACTCCGCATCTGCGTCGGGATCCACGCCGGTAGCTTTTACCAGGTAAGGAGTTCCGATGGCCCCGGACTCGATTTTCTTCTTGGCATAAGCGTAGGAAGGATCATAGCGGCGCATAAAGCCCAGCATAAAGACCTGGTCAGGATATTTTTTTACTTCTTCTTCGGTAGCCCTGCACTCTTCCAGGGTGACTGCCAGCGGCTTTTCACAGAAAACGTGTTTGCCGGCTTTCAAAGCCAGAGAAATCTGTTCCGGGTGATAGGTAGACGGGGATACGATTACCACGGCATCGATATCCGGATCCTGGCACATGGCGGCAAAATCAAAATAGGTTTTCTCTACTCCCAGCTGCTCTTTTGCATAGCTCAGTTCGGAATCGACGATGGAACAGGCTGCCGTCAGTTCTGCACCCGGGATGCTAAATGCCAGATTCTCCGCATGGGTACGTCCCAGTCTGCCAAGTCCGACAATGCCAACTTTTACTTTTTTCATTCTGTTACCTCCTGCTTTTTTCCTGCAGCGTCTTTTCTCTTAACAGGCGCTTGGATTTTTTGTTTCTTTCTGATATGATTATAAAAGAAAAGCGGCGTAAAGGTCAGTGGTTTTTACGCCCGGGAATTTAAAAATCAGGACGAAAATGCAGGCAGCATGATTCCAATAAAATCAATAAAAGAAAGGGATCATGTTGTCAGCGGGACACAAAATGGTAATAAAGGGACATAAATAAGCAATGCTGTCAACAGATATATTTTACATAGGAGAAGACAATAAAGAAATTCTGCCGGTGGAGAAAGGGGAGTGCCCTTTCGTCTGCAGGTATTCCAGAAAGGATAGTTACCTGATGGAGGAAGTTCCCTGGCACTGGCACAATGCTCTGGAGATTTCTTTTGTGGAAGAGGGAGAAGATCATTTTCAGTCGACGGAGAATTATGAAAAGCTGGAACCAGGCGATGTGATTTTTGTCAATTCCGATGTGATGCATGCCAGCAAGGTCAGCGACAACATCGGAATCTACTCTTTTCTCTTCGATGTGCACTTCCTGTCCGGGCTGTACAACAGTCTGCTGGAACAAAAGTATTTCCTGCCCATACTGAAGTGCAAAGATCTGCAGATTGTGAAAATTCATCCGGACAGCCCCAGGAGACTGCAGATGGTTAACCTGATCGTACAGGCCATTGACACGGTGAAGCAGGAGCCGGGCGGGTATGAGTTTGAGGTCCGGCATCTCCTCAGCCGGTTTTGGTATCTGCTGCTGGAGGAGACGGAAGAGATAAGGGGGAAAGCAGGAGAGCGAAAGGATCTGGACGGGGAAAGAATCAAAGAAATGATGCGCTACGTCCAAGAGCATTACATGGAGCAGATTACTGTGGAAAATATTGCCAGGGCTGCCAACATCGGAAAAAGAGAGTGTTCCCGCTGTTTTCAGCGCAGTATCCGGATGACTCCCTGGAGCTATCTCAGGGATTTCAGGGTACAGGCTGCCGCCAGAATGCTGCTTCGTACCAGCGATACGGTAACTGAGATCGGTGAGAAATGCGGATTTCGTTCCGACAGCTACTTTGTGAAAGCCTTCCGTGAGTCGCTGAATATGACTCCGGGGGAATACAGGAAAAAAAGAAAAGGTCAAAAAACAACGCCTCCCGCCAGGTAAGAAAGCACCGTGCGGGAGGTTTTGCCTTTTGAAACATGCAATACAAATCGACCTTGCGCGGATGAAGAGTTTATGGTAATATAAAAAAACATTCTAACCGTCGGTTCTCTTACCGGCATCAATGGCTTTTCGGCCAAATACTCCACATTAACAATTGAAAAAGTCAGATGGATATCCGGACGGCAGTACTTCCGGCAAAAATGCAATTTGAAGTATTGCATTTGCATCTATATTCTTGTATAATATAGCAAAGTTTTGATGTGCATTTGACGGAAAGGAGAATGCATGAGGAACAAAGACAATTTGACAGCGGCGTATCTGAGAAGCAACAGCAGATTTGCGGATCTTATCAATGTTCACTGTTTTGGCGGGCGCACCGTGATCCAATCGGAAGATGTACGGGAAGATGACAGTGTGGAAATCCGGATTCAGCGGGATGGGAGAAAGATAACATCCCGCAAAAGATATCGGGATGTTGTGCGCAGAGGAGAGATCTGAAAGGAGACGAGTATCTGTCCGGAATTGCGAAAGGCGAACGTCTGCAGCCGGTGATTACCATCGTTCTGTATTTTGGAAAACACTGGGATGGAGCCAGAAGTTTAAAGGAACTGTTGGATTTGGACGGCTTTCCGCCGGAAATCTGCGAGATGACGGCAGATTATCCCATTTCCGTGATAGAAGTAGGAAATTATCCCTGGGCGGAAGATTTCACCACAGATCTGAAACTGGTGTTTGGATTTATTCAGAATGCCGATGATAAAGAAAAACTTCAGGCCTTTGCTCAAAGGGAAAAGCAGGGATTTGCCGAACTGGCGGAGGATGCTTACGATCTGATTGGAGCGATGACAAATACGAAAGAACTGGACAGAATTAAAAAAGAAAACCAGATGGGAAGGGAGAGGATTAACATGTGTAAAGCAATTGATGATATGTTGGCAGATGCGAGAGAAGAGGGCAGAAAAGAAGCGATGAACGGTTTGCAGGAAATGATAGCAGATGCGAAAGAAAAGGGCAGAAGTGAAGCGGAGAAAACGATGATTCGGGTATTCGTACATAGTTATCTGGAGGAAGGCTGTTCACAGGAAGAGATAGATCAGAAATTGCAGAAATTATTTCCGGACAGAAAAATAAATTTAGCGGAATATTTTGCGTAATTTAGTGAAATGATAAAAACAGGGTTGACAGGTTTCTGAATGTATGGTAATTTAGTAAAAAATTTAATCTACTAAACCGTTGAAGCGGAGATCAAAGTAATGATGCGCGCACAGAGAGTCCGGGAGGGTGAGAGCCGGGCCGAAATGCAAATTACCAAATGGACCGCTGAGGGCGCAGTCAAAGGCTTTGGCTGAGTATTCTGCGACGTGAGGCATACGTCAGTTGCCGGGAATATGTTGGTATTCCGCTAAGCGCACGGGTCATTCCGTGAATCAAGGTGGCACCGCGGGTGAAGTATATCTTGCTCGTCCTTGACAGACATCTATCTATTTAGTTTAGTCTGCCAGGACGAGCATTTTTTTGCGCGTAAGCATTGAGCCGTGCATTCGCAAAAAGCGCTGTTTCCCGTGCTTGCACGGAGAAGCAGAAGCTTTTTGACGAATATAGGGCGAAAGCCCGCGACCGAGCGAAGCGAGGTGAGCACGGCGAAAAGAGCCGTGAGAGGTGAAAGAGCGACCGAGCGAAGCGAGGTGAGCACGGCGAAAAGAGCCGTGAGAGGCGAAAGAGCGACCGAGCGAAGCGAGGTGAGCACGGCGAAAA
>DSLMC04102__coassemble_734_pt1 | contig 43132 bp, 40 predicted proteins | sample DSLMC04102__metabat2_low_PE_042 | metagenome-assembled genome bin DSLMC04102
TCCTGGCGGACGCTTTGGGAACAGGATATTATCTGTTTTGGAAAAAGAAACGACATTAGACGGCCGGGAGAAAAATTTCTTAAAGAAGAGTGCCCGTATCTTTTGTCTGATAATGGTAAAGCTGCTGCAGGCTGTTTTTGAAGGAGTCGCTGCGGACGCAGTCAATCACTGCCTCAAAAGCAGTTTTGGAAAGATCCCGCCGGCGGAAAATCAGATCCATGGATGCCAGGCCCAGGGGAATGAATTCCAGTTCCGGGAAAAAGGCGGTATACAGACTTGTGCACAGGCAGGCGTCGGCGGATTTGGCTGATACGGCTCCTGCAGCCGACATGCCCGACATGTATTCTTTGTCGTAGCCGGCAATGGAAGAAGGATCCAGGTGGCGGGCGCTCAGAAATTCGTCCAGCATCATGCGGATACTGCTTCCCTTTTCCCGGTTGGCGATTCTCACCGTGCCCTTCGTCAGGTCTTCCAGGGTGTGCAGATGAAAGGGATTGCCGGGAGCAGTCAGAATCCCTTCCGTGTAACGTCCGATGTGTAAAACAGCGGCGGGCGTACCGGGCAGAAACGGTGCAGCCTGCCGGTATACTGTCTGCAGATCGGCAGTATGGGAAAAGGTGGCCAGAGCTAGATGTATTTTTTCGAAATAAAGCGAATAGAGACTGTTGTACGTATTTGTATAGGAATGCAGCAGAGGAACCGGATGGGGCGTCAGCTCCATCTGGTTTTTTATCAGCTCCACCACGGAAGAATCCTGTCCCCCCACGATCAGACCGCTGGCGTTGGACAGGTAATCCATTTTCAGCACGGAGTCGGGAAACTCTGTTTCCGGCTGGCCGGTGGGCGGCAGGGGAGCGGATGCGCCAAAGGAGGAGGGGATCGCATTCGTATACTGATCCAGCTGTGCCTGGCTGATCCGGAACTGTTTTCCGATTTTGACGGAAGACAGTTCTCCTCTTTTGATCAGTTCATAAACAGTCGTCTTTTTTATTTTCAGATAATCGGCCACTTCCTGAGCCGTGTACATTTTTTCCATGAAAAACCTTCCTTTGATTTGTATTTCCTTGTTTTCAGCGTAACAAGAAAAAAAACAACAGTCAAGTTTCTTTTTCGACATAGAACATTGACAAAAATAATAAAAATAGATTAAAATAAACGAAACATCACTAAACAGAAAAAGACGGAGGAAACAAGATGAAAAGGAAAATCTTAGCGATGATTCTCGCGCTGACGATGGCGGGAACGCTGCTGGCCGGATGTCAGAGCAGCTCCGGCGGCACACAGAATGAGGCGGAGACGCCAGAGGAACCGGTGGAGCTGTATGTATTTATTGCCGCCAGCTTAAGCAATGCCATGGAAGAGTTGAAAACCATGTACCAGGAAGAAAATCCCAATGTGGATATCAAGTATAATGCGGACAGCTCCGGAACACTGCAGACCCAGATTGAGGAAGGGGCGCAGTGCGATATCTTTTTCTCGGCGGCGCTGCAGCAGATGGACGCCCTGGTAGAAGGCGGATATGTGCAGGAATCGGATGTGACCGATTTGCTGGAAAATAAAGTAGTGTTGATCAAGCCGGTGGGCGGCGAGACTTCGGTGACCGGATTCTCCGATATTACCAATGCGGCCAATCTGGCGCTGGCAGGCGAGGACGTCCCGGTGGGACAGTATGTAAGGAAGATTTTTGACAATCTGGGTATCACGGATCAGGTGATGGCTATGGAAATCAATGAGGGGGCCAATGTGACGGCAGTGCTGACTGCGGTGGCGGAGCACAGCAATGAGGTCGGAATCGTCTATTCCACAGACGCAGCATCCATGCCCGACGATGTGGAAGTGATCGCTCAGGCTACGGAAGAGGAAGTGGGCGAAGCCGTCATCTACCCGGTGGGACTGGTGAAGGATGAACAGGCCACAGAAGCGCAGACAGAGGCGGCAAAGGATTTTTATGAATATCTCCAGTCTGATGAAGCTGCGGCGGTCTTTGAAACATACGGCTTTGCCGTGGGTCAGTAAAGGCAGAACCAGAGGGCGGGAGTTGAAAAACTTCCGCTTTTTCTATATAATGAATATCACTTTGGAGGAAAGGAAAGCGATCTGCTTATGATGGAAATCATTCAGAATATTGACTGGAGTCCGCTGTGGATTTCTCTGAAAACAGGATTTGTGGCCACGGTGGCGGCTTTCTTTACGGGGATTTTGGCGGCGCGGCTGGTGATGCGGCTGGGCGATAAGGCCAAATGGATTGCCGACGGTTTCCTGACGCTTCCGTTGGTTCTGCCGCCGACGGTGGCTGGCTTTCTTCTCCTTTTGCTGTTTAGTCTGCGAAGACCCTTCGGGAAGTTTTTGCTGGTCAATTTCGACATCAAGATCGTCCAGACCTGGCCGGGCTGTGTGATTGCGGCGGCGGTGATTGCCTTTCCGCTGATGTACCGCAACGCCAGGGCGGCCTTTGAGCAGGTGGATATCAATATGATTTATGCCGGACGCACATTGGGGCTGTCGGAGAGCCGGATTTTCTGGAAAATCATTATGCCGCTGGCGGCGCCGGGAATTGCTTCCGGAACTGTGCTGGCATTTGCAAGAGCGCTGGGAGAGTACGGAGCCACCTCCATGCTGGCGGGCAATATTCTGGGGAAGACCAGAACCATTTCCGTGGCCATCGCTTCGGAGACGGCTGCTGGGAATTACGATGTGGCCGGATTCTGGGTAGTGGTGATTGTGGCGGTATCTTTCTTCATTGTGGTGGCGATCAATATGACTTCCCAAAGAGGTATGGGAAGACGGATGAAGAGGTGGAAATAATGGCGCTGGAAGTGGATATCAGAAAAAAATTTTCCGGATTTACGCTGGATGTTTCCTTCCGGTCGGAGGGCGGCTGTATGGGAATCCTGGGCGCTTCCGGCTGCGGAAAAAGCATGACGCTGAAATGTATCGCCGGGATTGAAAAGCCGGATGAGGGACGGATCGTGCTGGACGGCAAAGTGCTTTTTGATTCGGAAAAAAGGATCGATCTAAAGCCTCAGAGACGAAACGTGGGGTATCTTTTTCAGAATTATGCTCTGTTTCCCAATATGACGGTGGAAGAAAATATCGGAATCGGCATGAAAGAAAAGAAAGAGCAGAGAAAGATGCTGGCGGCAAGGCAGATAGAAAGGTTTCAGCTGCAGGGTCTGGAGAAGCGGTATCCCTTCGAACTGTCAGGCGGTCAGCAGCAGCGGGTGGCGCTGGCGCGGATCTTAAGCTGCAGTCCGGATATCATCATGCTGGACGAACCGTTCTCAGCCCTGGACGGTTATCTGAAAGATACGCTGCAGCTGGAGATGCAGGAGGTTCTGGCCGGATACGGGAAAGATGTCCTTTTCGTCTCTCACAGCCGGGATGAGATCTTTAAATTCTGCAGCCGAATGTGTCTGATCTCCGGAGGCAGCAGTATGCTGGTAGGGGATACCAGGGAGATTTTTTCCCGCCCCGGCACCCTGGAAGCGGCCAGACTGACCGGATGCAAGAACTTTTCGGCCGTTGAGAAACTAAGCGACTATGAGCTGTATGCCTCCGACTGGAATTTCCGCATGAAAACGGCGGAAAGGATCGGCGATGATATCCGTTATGTGGCGGTGCGGGGGCACTGGCTGATTCCATCCTGGGAAAAAGGTCAGGAAAATACCATGGCCATAGAGGAGGCCGGTTATACGGAGACGCCTTTCGAGAAGCAGTATCTCTTTGTCAACAGGGAAGGGGAAAATAATAGCCGGATCTGGTGGATGGTGAACAAAAAAGATTTTATCGACGGCGATCTGGGAGGACTGCCGCCTTATATGATTTTTCCGAAGGAGCACATTATGCTGCTTCGTTAAAATAAAACGTACCTGATGGTAAAAGGAAAAAGAAAGGAAGACAGCGATGAAAATCAGTGCAAGAAATCAGTTCAAAGGAAAGGTGCTCAGTGTTCAGGAAGGGGCGGTAAACGGTATTGTACGGATCGATATCGGCGGAGGAAACGTGATGTCCGCCACCATCTCCATGGCAGCCATCAAAGAGCTGGGGCTGGAGGAAGGAAAAGACGCCTACGCCATCGTGAAGGCCACCTCTGTGATGGTCGGTGTGGACTGAAAAGAAAGGAAAAACGCCGCGCCGGGGAAAACCCGGATGCGGCGTTTTTCATGAGGTGAAATACGCATGGACGTATAGAAATCAATAATCTTTTAATACCAGTTCGGTAATGCCTTCGTTCCATCCGTCCTCCACCCTTATGATTTTCGGGTGAGACTCCGGCTGGTAGTCATCGTAAATCATATCGCGGATATCGGTGCTGTTGTCAATACCGTGAACCAGCCGCAGGCGGAAAATGGAGGATGAAGCTTTTTCTAATTCCTGGTCGATCGTCTGCTTTACCTCTTCCGGCTTCATGCCCTGAAGATACAGTTCAATTATGCCTTGTGTCATAATATGCACCTCCCCTTGAAGAATTTTATTACTATGCAGACATTATACCATTATATTTTGAAAATTGCATCAAATTTTTTGGGAATTTCTTTAATTTCGTCTCCAGGTGGAGGGGGCAAAGAGGATCAGCAGAGGAAAGAGTTCCAGCCGTCCTGCCAGCATATCAAATATCAGCACGCACTTGGAGAAAGGAGAAAACAGGTGGAAGTTTTCCACGGGGCCCACCTGATCCAGTCCCGGGCCGATATTGTTCAGCGTAGCGGCCACCGCCGAAAAATTTGTGGTGAAGCTGTAATCGTCCAGACTGATCAGAAGCACGGAGAAGGCAGTGATCAACATATAGGCGATGAGAAAGATATTGACGGCCCGCACTGTCTCATGGGCGACCGGATGGCCGTCCATCTTGATCTTTTTAATTCCCCGGGGATGGGCAAAGGAGAAAAGCTCCTTTTTCACCGTTTTTGCCATGATCAGGAGGCGGGATACCTTGATGCCGCCTCCGGTGCTCCCGGCGCAGGCTCCTGTAAACATCAGAATCAGCAGCAGGGTTTTGGACAGCTGAGGCCAGAGGTCAAAATCTGTCGTGGCATATCCGGTGGTGGTGATGATGGATCCCACCTGAAAGGCCGCGTGACGCAGCGCCTCGCCCAGAGTGGGAAAAAAGCTGCGGATATTCCAGGTCATGATCAGGATGGAGGCTCCGATGATCCCAAGGTAAGCTTTCAGTTCCTCGGAGCGGAAAGCCTGACGGAATTTCCGGCAGAGGATCAGGTAGTAGATATTGAAATTAACGCCGAACAAGATCATAAAAACGGTTACGATCACCTGCAGATGAGGGGCATAGCCGGCCATGCTGTCGTTTTTGATACCGAATCCTCCGGTGCCGGCGGCGCCGAAAGAGATGCAGAAAGCGTCAAAGACGGGCATCTTTCCGACGACCAGCAGGATGATCTGAAGCAAAGTCATGGCGGTATAGATTCCATACAGGATCATGGCGGTTTCCCGGACACGGGGCACCAGCTTTTCCACGGAAGGGCCCGGGCTTTCCGCCTTCATCAGATACATCCGGTGTCCGCCGGCCATGGGAAGAACAGCCAGGATGAAAACCAGGATGCCCATGCCGCCGATCCAGTGGGTAAAGCTGCGCCAGAACAGGATGCAGTGAGTGAGCGCTTCCACATCTGTCAGAATGCTGGAGCCGGTGGTGGTGAAACCGGAGACAGCCTCAAAAAGAGCGTCTTCCACCGCCGGAATCTCCCCGCTGATAAGAAAAGGCAATGCGCCGAATATACTCAGCAGGATCCAGCTCAGCGACACAGAGAGAAATCCTTCCTTCATGTAAAATACTGTACTGGACGGTCTGCGGTGGCTGAGCAGAAAGCCGAAAGCCAGACATAGCAGGATGGTGATGACAAAGGAAAAGCCGGAAGTTTCCCGGTAAATCACAGCCACCAGGCAGGGAAGCAGCATAAGCGCCGCTTCGAATTTCAGAACGCTTCCTAAAATATAACGGATAATCGATATATTCATGACAGATCTCCTCCTACGGCGCCAGGATATCCCGGGCATCTTTCAGGCCAAGGACGGTGGTGACCACGATGATAGTGTCTCCGGGCAAAATGACATCCTGTCCGCTGGGAGTGATCATGCGGTTATCACGGATGATGCTGCAGACCAGCAGATTTTTTCGAAGGTTTAGCTGCTCCAGAGGAACGCCGGTGATTTTTGATTCCTTCTGGATGTTAAACTCCAAAGCCTCCACCCGGTCGTCAAACATCCGGTACAGCGTTTCGATGTTGCTGTCCAGGGAATTCTGAGTGGCGCGGACATACTGCAGGATCTTTTCCGAGGTCAGATACCGCGGGTAGACCACGCTGTCCAGATCCAGATTGTGAATCACTTCGTTCAGCTGCAAACGGTTGATTTTGGTGATCACCTTTGACTTTACTTTCTTTTTGGCGAACAGCGAAAGCAGGATATTTTCTTCATCAAAATTGGTGAGAGCCACAAAGGAGTCCATCTTGCCGATCCGTTCTTCGTAGAGCAGATCTTCATCGCTGCCGTCTCCGTTTACGATGACGGCGTCCGGGAGCAGCACGCTTAATTCCTCGCAGCGGCGGGGGTTGCTCTCGATAATTTTGACGGAAATGCCCAGCTTCAAAAGCATATCCGCCAGGTAGAGAGAAATCCTTCCTCCGCCGATCAGCATGGCGTTTTTGACCCGGCCGGTTTTGACCTGAATCCGTTTGAAAAATTCCACAGCCGTCTGCCTGGAAGAGATGAGAGATACCACATCGGCCGTCTGCAGGACGAAATCGCCGGAGGGAATGATCACTTCATTGTTTCGCTCCACGGCGCAAATCAACAGATCGTCGATGAGACGGAAAGGAATGTCTTTTACCGCCATCTGATCCAACAGGGATCCCTCCCGGATGCGGAAACGCAGCATTTCTGCATGGCCTTTGGAAAAGGCGTCGATGGACAGGGCGTTAGGGAAGCATAAAAGCTGGGATATGGCTCTGGCGGCCATCAGATCCGGATTGATGATCATGGAAAGCCCCAGCTCCTTTAACAGAAAATCCTGTTCCTGACTGTAGATAGGATTGCGAACCCGGGCGATCGTCTGGCATTTTCCTGTTTTTTTCGCCACGACACAGCACAGAAGATTCAGTTCGTCTGACTCGGTAACGGCGATCAGCAGATCCGCCTCCTCGATGCCGGCTTCCGCCAGTGTATTATAGCTGGCGCAGTTTCCGGTGATTCCCATAACATCGTAAGAAGAGACCATCCTTCTTACGATGGCCTCGTCGGTGTCAATGATGCAGATATCATTGTCTTCTTCCTGACTTAACTGGGCGGTGAGGACATGGCCTACTTTGCCGCAGCCTGCGATGATTATATTCATAACATAATTCCTTTTTTCATTTTGGTGTATGACAGCATTTTTATTATAATTATAACACCAGAAGAAAAACAGGCAATGGCTTTTGGAAAAATAAGACGAAAAAAGGCAGGCTGTAAAGAACAGCGCTGCCTTTTCCCGTTTTAATGAGGGGGGAGATAGTGAGTGGTTAATCAACTATCCGAGATCTATAATAACGAAAAAATGTGAGGAAGTTGTGTTTTTTCTCTGAAAGAAATATGAAATTTCTAAAGAGAAAATGAACTTGCAGGATGAAACCCTGGTGTGATACCATATTAAAAAAGTACGGGAGGATGAAAAAAGTGGAGACATGGGTAGAAAAAGCAATTGAAAAAAGAGATCGGGGATATAACTGTGCCCAGGCGGTGGCATGTACCTACTGTGATCTGGTGGGGCTGGATGAAAAAACCATGTTTAAAGTCATTGAAGGGTTTGGTTCCGGCCTGGCAAATATGCATGGCACCTGCGGAGCGGTTTCCGGGGCCTGCGCCCTGGCAGGTTTAAAAGAAAGCAGCGGGAACCTGGCGTCGCCGGACAGCAAAGGCAAAACCTATAAACTGGTGAAAAAAATAGTGGATGAGTTTGAACAGCAGAACGGTTCTATAATCTGCCAGGATCTGAAAGGGGTAAAGACGGGTAAGGTTCTGCGTTCCTGCCCGGACTGCATCCGTGATGCAGCCCGTCTGGCAGAAAAGGTTCTCTTTGAACAGGCAGAATAAATTATTATGGAAGCAGCAGGCCGCATACCAGCACAAAGTGGTGGGGAAGGCGGCCTTCTTCTATCCATTCCAGTTTCAGACCCAGAAGTTTTTCGATGGTAAGCCCCACGTTGCCGCCCAGGGATTCGATGGAGTAGCGCATCAGATCCGGATTGCGGCAGGAGCCGCCGGTGGGTTTGGTGCAGCCGTCCTTGCACAGGTGGCAGCTTCCGGCGGAAAGACTGATACTTCCCGGATTTAATTTCTCAGCGCGCAGCAGTTCGTCGCTGAGTTTTTTCTTTTCCGGCGGCAGAACCTGATCCAGGATATCCTGTATCTCCTGGCGGCTGTATTCTTTGGCCAGCGTATCTTCGTCGAAGGTAATCTCTGTGGCCAGCAGCTGAAAGGTCTGGTATTGTTTCCAGTATTTGAGCACATCGAAATCGTAGGATGGGCAGGCCCAGACCCTGTCGTAGTTGGGGCAGGCTTTACAGGCTTCCAGGAAAGTGGGAACATCTACGTAGTTCTCCACGTATTCCGGAACGGATATACTTGCTTCGTGTCGTGTTGTTGTGTACATATGCAGCACCTCCAGATGTAAAGTTTAAGGAATTTTATTTATCGTCAGGAAGATAGATTTCTCCGTGGCGCCAGGCCATTTCCCAGAACTGATATTCGTATTTGCTGCAGTTGATGATGATCTGTTCCAGATTCTGCAGCTGTTCTTCGGAATAACCTGCGGAGAAACGATCTACCAGGTCGATCATCACATCGTTGCAGTCCCGATATCCCTGGCTGGTATAAGTATTGATCCAGTTCCCGTAGAAAGGATGATCCTTGCTGCCGGGAATGGTTTCCATATGATCGCCGATCAGTTTATAACTCCAGGAACAGGCCAGAACGGCGGTGGCCAGTTCAGCCATACCCTCTTTCAGGGAGATGGAGATCATATAGTTGGTATAAGATTCATTGTTCAGGCACATGGGAGTTTCATCGATCATCTGTCTGGTAATGCCCAGTTTCTGCAGATAACTTTGATGAACGGCGTTTTCCGTATCCAGCGTTGCGGTGATCAGATCGGCAAACAGCCTCATATCGGCTTCGGCGGTGGATTTTACCACGCCCAGGGCGAAGACTTTGGCGTACTGCATCAGATATTTGTGATCCTGAATCATATAAAACTGGAATTTTTCCACCGGCAGGCTGCCGTCGCCGATTCCGCTGACGAACGGATGGGTATAGTAGCTCTCCCAGATGGGCAGCGCAGCCTGCAGCAATCTTTGCGTTGTTTTCATGTCATCCCTCTTTTCTCTTTTTTCGGATATCTTTAATATACCATATTCTTTGGCGGAACTACTAGGAAATTTATCCTACCTGTGATAAAATTTACCCTAGTAAAGAGTGAAATGGAGAGGAAAAATGCTGCGGTGTGGTGAAATTCTCAACGATACTTACGAAGTAATGGAGGAGATCGGACAGGGCGGCGGGGGAATCGTCTACCTGGCCTATCATCTCCGCCTTCAGAAAAAAGTGGTCATTAAAAAAATGAAGGAGTCTTTCGGCGGAAATATCAAAGAACGCCGGGAGGCGGATATTTTAAAGAGTCTTCATCATAAATATCTTCCCCAGGTGTATGATTTTGTCCAGATGGGCGATACCGTCTTTACGGTGATGGACTATATCGAGGGGTGGGATCTGCTGCGGTATATTCAGCAGGGCCAGCAGTTTGATGAGCGCCAGCTGCTGATCTGGCTGCGCCAGCTGGCGGAGGTGTTGGAATATCTGCACGGGCAGCATCCGCCTATTGTGCACAGTGATATCAAACCATCCAATATCATGATTACCTTAAACGGCGACGTCTGTCTGATTGATTTTAACGTTTCCTTCGGTGACAGCGGCATGGGAGGTATGTCCGGCTACAGTCAGCGTTATGCTTCGCCGGAGCAGATTTACCGCAGCCAGGTGCTGCGCGCAGGGGGGGATCCCAGGACGGTTGTGGTGGATTACCGGACGGATATCTACAGTCTGGGAGCCAGTTTCTATCATGTGATTACCGGCTATCCGCCGGTGGTGGACGGGGTGGCAGGACAGCCTCTGCTGGCGTGGAGCGGCCTGCCTTTTAGCCGCTGGTTTCTTGGCGTCATCGATAAGATGATGCAGATCGATCCGGCGCAGCGTTACCAGAGCGCTTCGCAGCTGCTGGGGGATTTGCTGAACATCCGCAGCAGGGATACGGATTATAAAAATCTGAAAACCAGGGAAAAGGTGATCTATGCCGCTGGTATTCTGCTTATTCTGGCCGGTGTGATCTGTCTGTTTTTCGGCGGGCGTCAGCTGAATCAGGAGAGTTTTCAGGAAGAATATGAGCAGCTGGAGGAACTGGCCGACGGGGATGATTATGATACCATTGTCTCCACCGGAGTGGACCTTCTGAATAATAAGAAATATACCCGTGTGCTGGAGCGGGAACAGGAAGAAAAAGGAAATATCTTTTATATGATTGCCAACTGTTACTTTGAACAGGATGATTACAGCCAGGCCATCCGTTTCTACCGGGAAGCGCTGGCCTGCAGCGGCGAAAACCCGGAGTATTACCGGGACTATGGCATCGCGCTGGCCAGATACGGTGATGTGGAAGAAGCCAAAGCAGCGCTGGATTCGGCGATCGATCAGGGGCTGGGGCAAAGTCAGATCTATCTGGTACAGGCAGAAATCGCTCTGGCCCAGGAGAATTATAATGATGCAGTGGCAAATTTCCGAAGGGCCATCGACGGTACGGAGGATCCCTATGACCGTTCCAGGGCCTATCTCCTCTGTGCCAGGGCTTACCGGGCCATGGGAGATTTCAGACAGGAGATCGCCACATTACAGGAGGCAGAGCAGCAGGCGGACAGTGAATATCTGCCGTCTATCCTGAGGGCGCTGGGAGCAGCCAGTACCAGATACGGCGCCCAGGCTTCCGAAAACGAAAGCAGGAGCAGTTACCAGGAGGCTTTGCGCTGCTATGAGACGCTGGTGAGCCTGCCCTCGCCCAGCTTCAATGACCAGATGAATCTGGCGGTGGTCCGTGAGATCCTGGGCGATTATGAGGGAGCCCAAAATCAACTCCTTGCCATGGGAGCGACTTATCCGGAGGACTACCGGATCTATATGAAGCTGGCGCTGCTGGAATGCACCATTCAGGGAAATCTGCAGGAAGATTATCGCAATTACGGCGCGGCCGACAGTTACTATCAGCAGGCCGAACAGTATTATGAACCGGTGAGAAACAGCGGCAGAAGCGATGAGCAGATGCAGGAGTTGGAGCGGGTTATGCAGGAATTAAAAGAAAAAGGCTGGCTGTAGCAAAAAGGGGGAAACGAAGATGACGTATGGCGAGATCCTGATCGTGTGCGGAGTGGCGCTGGCGGCGCTGGGCGTGCTGACGCTGATCATCGGCGCGGCGGCGATCAGTTCGGCAAAGAAAAAACTGAAACGGAAATTATATGATAAATATGGATTGTAGGAGGATACATGTATAAAATAATTGCGTCCTGTATCAGCCATTGCGGCATGGTACGGGAAATGAATGAGGATAATCTGTACTTTGACGGAAAATTTCTGGAAGAAAAGCACAGAGGACTGGAAAAAGCAGTTACGATCCACCGTGACACCAGCCAGCTGCGAAGCTTTGCCATCTTCGACGGGATGGGAGGAGAAAAAGACGGAGAGGTGGCTTCCTATCTGGCCGCGGTGCAGTTTCGGCAGGAAATGGGAAGACAGATCACGGAATCGGAAAGCCCCCGGGATTTTCTGGAAAAAGTATGTCTTGATATGAATCAGACGATCTGTGAGGAAGCGGTAAAAAGACAGGCGCAGGGGATGGGGACCACGGCGACGATCCTCTGTCTGAAAAATGAGGAGATGACCGTATGCAATCTGGGCGACAGTCCTGCTTTTCTGGTAAGGGAAGGGGAGATATTTCCCCTGCATGAAGAACATACCAATCGTCATTTTCTGGAGGAACAGGGGATCGCGTTTCGCAAGCCGTCGCTGACGCAGTGTCTGGGTATTCCGCCCGAGGAGATGGCGATCCATCCCTATATCCACGAGGATGATATCCGGGAAGGGGATCAGTATCTTCTGTGCAGCGATGGACTGACGGATATGGTGTCCCGGGAGGAAATACACAGGATTCTGCAGGAAAATCTGACTCCGGGAGACTGTTTGGAAAAACTTCAAAAACAGGCTCTGGAGCGGGGAGGAAAAGACAATATCACGATCATTCTGTGCAGGATTGCCTGAAGAATTTGGCTTTTTTGCTGTTCTGTGATAGGATAGTGCCACGCGGCGGGGAGATGGGGAGCAGCTTTGAGGAGTGATGAACAATGAAGGGTAGTTTACAGACTTTGACGCAGTATCAGAAGACTCATGTTATGGATCAGGAAACGGTTCTGCAGCTGGGGGTGGATATCTGCCAGTATCTGAAAAGGGGAGTACCCCATGGGGAGATCCGTTCGTCCGGCATCCTGGTGTCGGAGGACGGGGAATTTATCTTAAAAGAAGAAAACCTGTACCGGGAACCGGATCCGGCAGGAGATGTCTACGCGCTGGGCATGCTGATGTACCGGCTGCTGAATGCGGGGCGTCTTCCTTTCATGCCGCCGTCCGGCCAGCCGGTATCTGAGGAGGAAAAGGAGCGGGCCATACAAAGATGTCTGGCCGGAGAGCCGCTGCCGGATCCGGAAAAAGGCGGTCCGCAGATGGGAGAGGTTCTGCGAAAGGCCTGCCATGCCGATCGCAGACAGAGGTATCAGACGGCCCGGGAACTGGAGACGGCGCTGATCGGCGTGTGGGAACAGAAACCGGATGAGTCTGCACAAAACAGCAGACGGGCAAAAACATCTTCAAAATCTGAAAGGGAAAAAGACAGAAGAGATGATGGGCGCAGAAAAAAAGAGAAAGAAGAAAAGACAAAGCGCCGCCGGGGAGTGTCTTTGCCCGAGGGTCCCTCTTTTTCTTTGGGGCAGATTGGCAGAAGAAGCATCTTTGTATTTCTGTCTGTGCTGGTGTCTCTGGCCTGGATAATCCTGGAACACCGGATGACGATTGTGGGAGCTTCCGGCATGTTTTTTTACGGCTATTGTATCGTCCAGGGCGTGCTTGTGCTGATTGCCTTGGGTGCGGGGGGCATGTTTTTGAAACTACTGTGGGGCGTTTCTTTTTTAGATCTGCTTTTTGCGGGACTTTATGATATCGTACTGGCGGATCTGATGAGCCGGTACGGCGTGATTCTGCCGGAATTTTATCAGCCGGGACTTCTGGCAGTGATGCTTCCCCTGGCGGCGGGGCTGTGCTACTTTGCCGGCAGCCTGCTCAAAGGCAGTTTTGGTTACGGGCAGGCGAGATTTTGTACGCTGCTTATGACGGGAATCGGCATGGTCATGCTGCTGCTTGGGCTGACGGGGGTAAACGTTTCATTTTTGACTTTGGATCTGTATCCCGGATGGAGCGGTGTGCTGGTATTGATTCTGGGGATCCTGGCCATGGAAAATGAATGGTCGGGGGGCGGTGTGAAGCTGCTTTGCTTCCTGGTGATCTGCATGGACATAGGTCTGATCGGCCTGAACAGTTTTCAGGACAGTCTGGCATCCTTTGCGATCCCGGTAGAAGGGGCGCAGAACGCTTTGGCGGTTTTGATGATCTTCGCTTCTGCAGCCGCGTGGTTCCTGCTGGGACGCGCAAGGAACAGAAGAAGTTCCCTGTCGAATTAAGGAAATTTAATAGAATTGTAATTGTATCTTTTTTGTTTGTGCGTTATGCTTATGTGATAGAGCATAGAAGAACAAAAGTAAGGGTTATCAGGGGAAAGATTTACCATGGATGAAAGACAAAGAAGACTTAGGATAGAGCGCATGAAGCGTGAAAAAGCAAGGCAGCTGCGCAGACGCCGAAGGCAGAAAATGATCCTGAAGCGGTGTATTCTCGCGGCGGCCTGTGTGGCCGTGGTGCTGCTGGTCATCTCAGGAGTGTGGGCTCTTGTCAAACCTGCTGTCGGAAAAGGCGGGAAGAAGGATCAGTCGGAACAGGCCGTGATGGAGGTGGAAGCTTCCAAGGAAGAATCGACGGAAAAGGCGGTCTCACCGACACCGACGAAGGAGGCGGAGCCTTCGGCACAACCGGAAGAAGAAAGCGATGCTCAGGCAGCTGAAAGCGGGGCAAAGGCAGTCAACGCCGATGCAGCCGCACAGCGGGCGGCGATAGCCACCGGGACGGAAGTGACCTATGCGGTGCCAGGATGGCAGGTGGATGATACCGGATGGTGGTATGCCAATGACGACGGCACTTATTTTACCAACGGCTGGCAGGAGATCGACGGACAGGAGTATTACTTTAATGCAGAAGGTTATATGCAGACCGGCTGGGCTGTCGTGGGAAATAAAGGATGTTATTTCTCAGAAGAGGGTATCTATGAACCGGATAAAGAATCCAAGATGGTTGCCCTGACCTTTGATGACGGTCCTGGTGATCATACCGATGAGCTGCTGGACATTTTGGAAGAGAACAATGCGAAAGCTACGTTCTTCATGCTGGGGGAAAACGTGGCGGCGAAAGGAGCCGACGTGATTCCGCGGATGATAGAACTGGGCTGCGAGCTGGGAAATCATTCCTATGATCATCCAAATTTGATGGAACTGGACGGAGAAGGGATCCAGGATCAGTTCAACCGAACCGACCAGGAAATTGCCAAGATTTCAGGCGGCCCGACAGCGACGCTTGCCAGGACACCCTTTGGAGCCCAGGATGATTCGGTGACCAGCTATATTGAAAAACCGTGTATATACTGGAGCCTGGATACGCTGGACTGGCAGACGAAGGATGTGGATTCCAATATTTCAGCCGTTCTGGATCATGTAAGCGATGGGGAGATCATCCTCATGCATGATATCTGGCCCACCACGGTGGAGTCCTGTGCGACGATCATTCCGGCTCTGATTGAAGAAGGGTATCAGTTGGTGACCGTCAGCGAACTGGCGGCGGCCAAGGGCGTTGCCATGGAGAATGGCGTTACCTACTATGATTTCTACCCGGATACCGACGCCACTGCCGGCGGGGCGGATTCGGATGGAAGTGAGGAAGATGCCGGAACGGAATCGGGAGAGACAACGACGGAATCGGAAGAAAGTGAAACGGAATAGATTGCAAACGTCTGCTGTTTTATAATCCGAAAGAATTGTATAAATTGAGTTGAATTGATGGGGAAACCAGTTTCGGTTTCCCCGTTTTGATGCTAAAAACGGGAAATTAAAAAAGGCAACAAATTGAAACTTGTCCCATTCGTTTTCCTGTGGTACATTATAGCTATTCTATCAGTCGGTATTCCGGCTGTTCCAGACCGTTCGGTCGCAACATTCCAGATTTACAATTATATATACAGTGAATGCATGCGGAATAGGGATTTGCAAATATTTTTGTTGCAATGCAAGGTATAGTTTTGTATAATAAAAGCAAATAATCTGTGTGCATTTAACGGGAAGGAGAATGCATGGCAGAAAAAGATATTGCAGCGGGGATCTATTTTGAGAATTCAGCCAGATTTGCAGATTTAATTAATGCATATTTTTTTGAAGGAGAAGAGGTGGTTCAGCCGGAAGATATTCAGGAACTTGATACGGTTGAATATGCTCCCGCAGCAGACAGACGCAGAGGAAACAATCAAAAAGGCTATCGTGATCTGGTGCGAAGGCTGTATTTTGGAGTTCAGTTTGTCATATTCAGTATGGAGATTCAGAATGGATGCGATTATTCCATGCCCATTCGTGTATTCAATTATGACGGAAGCAGGTATGGGAAACAGCTTCGGAAGAAACGTCGGAAACACAGGGAAAAGAAGGATCTGAAAGGTAATGAATTTCTTTCCGGGATTGCAAAAACAGACAGATTTTGTCCGGTTGTGACACTGATTTTATGTTTCGGAAAGTGGGATGGCGCCCGTAGTTTGTATCAGTTAATGGATATGGAAGGTATACCGGAAAAGCTCAGAAGAAGCATTGTTGATTATCCGCTGGATATACTGGAAGCAGCGGAATTTGAACATCTGGAATATTTTCAAACAGATTTGAAATTGGTTTTCGGGTTTATAAAATATGCACAGGATAAGGAAAGACTGAGATATTTTATCAAAAAAAACCGGGTAGAGTTTGAAAATCTGGCAGAAGATGCTTATGATCTGATCAGCGTGATGTCAAATACGCAGGAACTGAAAAGAAGAAAAAAAGAAGATGAAGGAGGACTAAATATGTGTAAAGCGATTGATGATATGATGACAGAGGCCAGGGAAGAAGGACGTCAGGAAGCGCTGACGGGGCTGCAGGGTATGGTGGAGGACGCCAGGGAAGAAGGACGTCAGGAAGCGCTGACGGGGCTGCAGGGTATGATGGAGGATGCCAGGGAAGAAGAACGGCGAAATGTAATTAGAATTTTCGTGAAAGATTACCAGAAATCCGGATGCTCTCGCGAGGTGATCAGCCGGAAGCTGGAGACCTTATTTTCTCTGCCGCCGGAAGCGGCAGAGAACTATCTTGGTTAATTTAAAATCAGAGTCCCATATCACTCAGAGACAGGGCGATACTGTCAATTCCCAGCAGAATCAGGTAGATGGCGGCTATGATGCCGATGGCTGTCAGGGAAAGCAGCGGGTTGAAAAGCATCAGCAAAGCCAGAACCAGACCGATGATGTTAACAATCATGGTGAAGTAGTATATGCTGACTCCGGCGATGAAGCGGATGCTGTTTAAATGAGACAGTCTGGAAATGCAATGGGTGATAAACCAGACGGGAAACAGGATCGACAGGATCAGAATGCCTGCTTCTGTGTATACCAGCAGCATAATGCCCGTTGTCACACTCAGTATTCCGGAAATCAGTGATATCACCGGGGCAAATCCGGTATACCGTTCCGTCCGTATGAAAAAAAGGATATCTGCTGCCCCCATGATCACGGCCAGAATACCATACAGGATTATTAGGCCCGTCAGGGTCGGTCGGGGATTGAACAAGGTAAGAATGCCTGCCAGGATCAGAAGAACCCCGATGCCCAGCTGCAGCCATCCGAATCCGGAGCGTTTTCTCATTGCTGTTCACCCCCTGCCGTTAAAATATTCATGAATTCCTCACCGGTAATGGTTTCTTTTTCATAAAGGAATTTTGCCAGTTCGTGAAGTTTGTCAATATTATCCTGCAGAATCGTTCGGGCTTTTTCGTGCTGAGAGCGGACCAGTTCCACGACCTTGCGGTCGATTTCTTTTTGGGTTTCTTCCGAACAGGCCAGCGAGGTGTCTCCGCCAAGATACTGGTTATTGACCGTTTCCATGGCTACCATATCAAATTCATCATTCATCCCGTAGCGGGTGACCATAGACCGGGCCAGACGGGTAGCCTGTTCGATGTCATTGGAAGCGCCGGTGGTGATTTCACCGAAGACGATTTCTTCCGCAGAACGTCCTCCCGTGAAGGTGGCGATTTTGTTCTCCAGTTCTGTTCTGGTCAGCAGATATTTGTCGCCTGTGTCCACCTGCATGGTGTAGCCAAGCGCACCGGAAGTACGGGGGATGATGGTGATTTTCTGCACCGGTGCGGACTGGGACTGTTTGGCTGCCACCAGGGCGTGACCGATTTCATGGTAGGCGACTATTAGCTTCTCCTTATCAGAGAGGACGGCGTTTTTCTTTTGATAGCCGGCGATAACCACTTCGATACTTTCCTCCAGGTCGGATTCGGTGACAATGGTGCGTCCGTTTCGGACGGCACGCAGCGCGGCTTCATTGACGATGTTGGCCAGTTCCGCGCCGGAGGCGCCGGCTGCCATGCGGGCGACAGTGTGAAAATCCACATCATCAGCCAGCCGTATTTTTTTAGAGTGAACTTTTAGGATGGCTTCACGGCCGGCCAGATCGGGCAGTTCCACCGGAACGCGGCGGTCAAAACGGCCGGGGCGGGTCAAAGCCGGATCCAGGGACTCCGGACGGTTGGTGGCGGCCAGGATGATGACGCCGGTATTTTCTTCAAATCCATCCATCTCTGTCAGAAGCTGGTTCAGTGTCTGCTCTCTCTCATCGTTGCCTCCCACATTTCCGGAGTGACGTTTCTGTCCGATGGCATCGATTTCGTCGATAAAAACGATGCAAGGCGCCTTTTCTTTCGCCTGTCTGAACAGATCGCGGACTTTGGAGGCGCCCATGCCGACAAACATTTCCACGAATTCCGATCCGGAAATGGAAAAGAAGGGTACGTTGGATTCGCCGGCCACGGCTTTTGCCAGCATGGTTTTTCCGGTTCCGGGAGGGCCTACCAGCAGGATGCCTTTTGGCATGGAAGCGCCGGCCTCGGAGTATTTATCCGGATTATGCAGATAATCTACGATCTCCGCCAGACTCTCCTTGGCCTCATCTTCTCCTGCTACATCGCTGAAGCGGATGCCCTGGGTAGACTGAACGTAAACCTTAGCGTTGCTTTTGCCCATGCCAAAGGCCATGGAATTTTTCCCGCCTGCCTGCTCCATCAGTTTCTTGCTCATATACTGCCCCAGAACGATGAAAATTACGATAGGCAGGATGGTGGTCAGAAGAAAACTCACGATAGGTGACATGGGTTTTTCTATAACTTTTTCGAATTTAGCGCCGGAGTCATGGAGCCGTTCTGTCAGTGTGGGATCCTCCATGGGGCCGGTCTGATAAACGTTTTTTTGATCCTTATCAGTAAAAAGAATCTGTGTATCTTCAATTTGTACCAGGCCGATGTTTTTGTCATCGATCATGTCCATAAATGTGCCGTAGTCAACTTCCTTCACTCGATTGCCGGTCACCATCGGGGTGACGATAAGATTGAAAAGAAAGATGATCAGCAGCACGATTCCGTAATAATAAATCATAGATTTTTTTGGCGATTTTACTTCTTTCATGTGAAACTCCTTTTTTCTTCTGCTTCTTCCCGGGTTTTCTGGCTTTCGATAGCTTTCAGGGAATCCAGCAGCGCGTGGTTGGCTGCCTGCAGGGCAAAATCCAGGGTATATTCCGCCATCAGAATCCGGTTTTCCACCGGGTCTCCGGCGGTATCATCGGCTGCCTGATGAGGGGCTGTCAGACAGGTTTTTACCTGCCGGATAATCTGCTCTACCTGCTGGTAGGCCTTTGCCAGGGCAGAAACACAATCGGCCCTGGAAAGTTTTAGTTGCTGTTCCATGGCGCTTTCTGACAGGGCACATTCCTGTTCGAGAAAAGAGATGGTCTGTCTGAGTTTTCTGGAATCCGTCGATTCACATAAGTGAATCCGGCTGTGCAGTTTTCCAATCTGGTCATCCAGTTCGTACAGTTTTACTGCAAGTGTTTCCTGAGTCATGATAGCACCTTCTTTCTGCATATATTTTAGAACTTCCGGCAGGATATCTCAATTACCAGTATTCCCAATCTGTATAGACAAAACAGCCGAAGTGTAAAACATCTTACACCTCGGCTGCTTCGGCAGTCTCTCATATGAAGTTTTATGTAAGAGGGGAAATTCCCTCTGTGATCAGCAGGCAGATCAGATGGACAATCTGATCCAGATTTTCAGTATCTTCCGGCGTCCAGTCCTGCAGAAGCCCCATGATAGCATAGCAGTGATATCGCAGGATCAGTTTTACCTCTGAGCGGGTATGGTTCCGGTAGAGGTCTTCGCGCTCGATCAAAGAGGAGAACATCTGATAAAAATGATCTTTTAGAAGTTTTTCCAACTCCCGGCCGTAATTACTCTCCAGTCCTTTTTTGACGTAGGGCATGGTGTTGAGCGCCACCAGGAAAAAATACCGCAGCTGCGGTTCCGGATCTTTCAGCGAAGGGGCTTCTTCCCGGGCTTTTTGTATTCCCTGCTCCAGCATCCAGCAGAAGAGGTGCGGAATGTCTTCGAAATGATAGTAAAAGGTTTGTCTGGTAATATGACATTCCTCCACAATATTTTTCACAGTCAGCTTCCGGGCCTTCCTTTCGGTCAGAAGAGTGAGGGCTGCCCGGGCGATAATTTCTTTCATGTCAACTGGCATAGGAAGTCTCTTTCTTTTACTGTTTATTCATACTTTCCCGTTTTCGCAGACGGGCGTCCAGCGTTTTTTTACGGATTCGCAGGCTCTGGGGAGTAACCTCCAACAGCTCGTCTTTGTCGATGAATTCCAGGGCCTGTTCCAGGCTTAAGATCCTGGGCGGCGTCAGTTTCAGCGCCTCATCGGCTGAAGAGGAACGGGTATTGGTCAGATGTTTGGTTTTACAGACGTTCAGTTCAATATCTTCCGCTTTTCCATTCTGACCGATGACCATGCCGGCGTAAACCTTTTCTCCGGGGCCGATGAAAAGAGTTCCCCGATCCTGAGCGGAAAACAGACCGTAGGTCACGGATTCGCCGGATTCGAAAGCGATCAGAGAACCCTGCTTGCGGTACTGGATGTCGCCTTTATAAGGGCCGTATCCGTCGAAGATGGTATTCATAATACCGTTTCCTTTGGTGCTGGTCAGAAAGTCTCCCCGAAAACCGATCAGCCCTCTGGCTGGAATGGCAAATTCCAGCCGGGTGGAGCCGTCGCCGGCCAGACTCATACCCTGCAGTTCACCTTTCCGTTCGCTGAGTTTTTGGATGATGGCGCCGGAGAATTCTTCCGGCACATCGATATAGGCGATTTCCATGGGTTCCAGCAGCCGGTCGCGCTCGTCTCGTTTGTAGAGAACCTCTGCTTTGCTGACAGCGAATTCATAACCTTCCCGGCGCATATTCTCGATCAGAACGGACAAATGCAGCTCGCCGCGGCCGGATACTTTGAAGCAGTCGGGGGAGTCGGTGTCTTCTACGCGCAGGCTGACGTCGGTATTCAGCTCCCTCATCAGACGATCTCGCAGGTGGCGGGAGGTGACGTATTTTCCTTCCTGACCGGCCAAAGGGCTGTCATTGACCATGAACTGCATGGCGATGGTGGGCTCGGAAATCTTCTGGAAAGGAATGGGTTCCGGATGTTCCACATCGCAGAGAGTATCGCCGATATGAATGTCGCTGATGCCGGAGATGGCCACGATGGAGCCGATATTGGCCTCGCGGACTTCGATTCTGTCCAGCCCGTCAAATTCATAAAGTTTGCTGATTTTCACTTTTTTCTTTTTATCTGGTTCATGATGATTGACCAGCATCACTTCCTGGTTGACGGCGATTTTTCCGTTGTCCACTTTTCCCACGCCGATGCGGCCTACGTATTCGTTGTAGTCGATGGTACTGATCAGCAGCTGGGTCCCGGCGTCAGGGTCGCCCTGGGGGGCGGGAATGTGATTGATGATGGTTTCAAACAGGGGCTGCATGCCTGCCGGTTTGTCTGCCAGGTCTGCCAGCGCGTAGCCAGCTTTGGCGGAAGCGTAGACAAAGGGGCAGTCCAGCTGACGGTCCGAAGCGTCCAGATCCATGAGAAGTTCCAGAACTTCGTCCACCACTTCTTCCGGGCGGGCTTCCGGACGGTCGATCTTATTGATGCAGACGATTACGTCAAGATCCAGATCCAGGGCTTTGCGCAGTACGAATTTGGTCTGGGGCATGGGGCCTTCGAAAGCGTCCACTACCAGGATGACGCCGTTTACCATTTTCAGTACGCGTTCCACCTCGCCGCCGAAATCCGCATGGCCGGGGGTGTCGATGATATTGATCTTTACACCGTTATAGTGCACGGCGGTATTTTTGGAAAGAATAGTAATTCCGCGTTCTCTTTCGATATCGTTGGAATCCATGACTCTTTCCTGTACTTCCTGATTTTCACGAAACACGCCGCTTTGCTTTAACAGCTCATCCACCAGAGTCGTCTTGCCGTGATCGACATGGGCAATGATGGCTACGTTTCTCACATCTTCTCTTTTTATCTTCATAATAACTGTATCCTTCCTCGTTTCAGGGTAAATCCAACGATACAAGTCTACCACATTTTCCCGGGAATACAAGGGATTCCGGAAAATAAAAAATTTTTGTTCTAAAACCGGAAAGGGAAGAATACATATGATATAGACAAAATACAACGCAGAGGAAGGGGTACTATCATTCATGGCAGATAAGATTATTGAAAACAATCAGGTTGCAATTATGGGGAAGATCGCGTCGCAGTTTACCTTCAGTCATCAGGTGTTCGGAGAAGGGTTTTACCTGACGGACGTGGTGGTGAAACGTCTCAGTGAATCGGAGGATCGGATTCCGGTTATGGTTTCCGAACGTCTGGTGGATGTGACGCAGGATTATGAGGGAGAGTATATCCAGGTTTTCGGCCAGTTTCGATCTTATAACCGGCACGAGGAGAAGAAAAACCGGTTGGTGCTCTCGGTTTTTGCCCGGGAGATCAGTTTCGTGGACGAAGTGGATGAATCGATGAAGTCCAATCAGATCTTTCTTGACGGTTACATATGCAAACCGCCGGTTTATCGAAAGACACCGCTGGGCAGGGAGATCGCCGATCTGCTCATAGCCGTCAATCGTCCCTACGGGAAATCCGACTATATTCCCTGTATATGCTGGGGAAGAAACGCCCGTTACGCTTCCGCCTTCCAGGTGGGAGGGCATGTCCTGATCTGGGGAAGAATCCAGAGCCGGGAATATATGAAGAAAATCAGTGAAAATGAGACAGAGAAAAGGACGGCTTACGAGGTATCCGTCAGCAAGCTGGAATATATCGACTGAGAAAAAAGTGAGACGCCGCACATCACAGATGCGGCGTCTCACTTTGGGGTTAAACATCAATGTCCCCGGGGAATCTGATTCAGTTTTCCCTTTTCCCGTTTTAGGTCGGCATACAGAAGATCTACCAGAACAATGCAAAGAGGAATCAAAGCGAACCAGACGGCCCGTCCCAGCATAATATTGCACAGAACGGTGGAAATGACTCCGCCTGCCACAAAAGCGGCGATCATTCCCAGGTGAATCAGCATTCTGCGGATGTACTGGGAATTTTCCCTGCGGTGACGGATGGCCTTGCAGATGGCGATGCCAACCTGCCGGATATGGTTCGTACAAAAAGTGGTCGCCATGGGAATCCCCTGGGCCTGGCGGAAAGTATTGTACTGCATGGAGCAGATCAGGTTGATCAGCACCTGGGTGATCTGTACCGGCGCGCTTTCCGGCAGGAATCCCAGGAAAATCACGACAAAGATCTCGATGAGGATCAGCAATGTATCCCAGCGCAGCAGGTTAAACCGTTTAATCTGGCTGGCAGCCGCTTCGGAGATGAAAGCGCCCAGGCAGTAGGCAGAGATGGGAATCAGGTAGTATAACGCATGAAACCAGCTGCCGTTTCCCAGCGCCATAGCCAGCAGGACAAAGTTTCCGGTCTGAGCGTTGCAGAATACGCCGCCCCGGATGGAATAGGTGAAAGCGCCCAGATAACCGCCCACCAGAATCATCAGGACAAATACGCGACGTTTTTCACACTCCAGATATTCTTCTGTTTTTATACAGCTGTTTTGCTGTGAGTCCATATCATCAGCCCTTTCTGAAATCATATTGTTTTTCATTATAGCAGTTTCCACAAAGATTCACAAATGGTTTCGTGAGAAATGTAATAGATAAGTAAATATATCTGGAAAATTATAATTTAAATATAATTCCTTCCATTTGATTTCCTATTATATGCAGACGCTGTTTTCACTGTCCAGACAGTCCATGAGCAACACCCAGCGGGTGCAGGAAGTGGAGCAGGAGATTGACCGTTACGCGCAGGAAACCGACGAACTGGAAAAACAGTACAATGAACGGTATCTGAACAAGGCGCAGATCGCCGCTTACATCATTGATCACAAGCCGGAACTGGCAAATAGGGAGAAGCTGGCGCAGTTAAGCGACGTGCTGGATATTGAATCGGTAAACGTATTTAACGCAGACGGCGTGCAGACGGCTACCAATTCGCCCTACACTAAATTCAGCGTCAGTGATGATCCGAAGGATCAGTCCTATGAATTTAACAAACTGCTGCTGGGTGTGGATCATCTGATCCAGAAAGCTCAGTCGGACGATGTATCGGGAGATTATCATCAGTATATCGGCGTTACGCTGCGGGATGGCGATTATAATCCCGACGGTTTCGTGCAGATCTCCGTGAAACCGGAAAAACTGGAGGAAACGATCTCTAATATGCAGGTCGATAACCTTCTTCCCAATATCAAAGTGGGAAGCGGAGGCATCGTTTTTGCTGTGGAAAAGAAAAACAATACCTTTGCCTATTATCCCAATGAAAAGATAATCGGCAGGTCAGCGGTGAAGTACGGTTTGGAAGAAAGTCAGCTGACAGATGATTACAATGGATATCTGACATTGGGAGAGAAAAAATATTTTGCTTCTTCCGTGGATACCGGGGATTATTACATATATGCGGCGGTTCCGGAGGAAGCCATCGGCGGGAAACGTCTTCCCATCACGGTGGCGTCTGTGTTTGCCAGCTTTATCGCCTTGGCTATCGTATTCCTGCTTCTGACGGTGGGACGAAGAGGCGATACGGCAGAGGGAAGACAGAAGAAAGATTCCGGTGAAAATCAGATGATTGATGTCACCATGCCCGACGGAACAAAGAAAAAGAGCCGCTCGGCAGCCAGCCGTTTTAAGCAGACAGTAATCAAATGGAATGAAAAGACGGCGGAGCAGAAAATGTTCCTGGTGCTGAAATGGCTGCTGGGTATCCTGTCTGTGGTGATCTGTCTGGCAGTGGTGCTGCAGGAACAGGTGCTGGACTCCCATTCTATTTTCAAATATGTGATCAGCGGCAGATGGGCCCGCGGCCTGAATATCTTCGCAGTGACAGCGGCTCTGCTGATCATCTGTGTGGCAGTGACGGTGACTGCCGTTGTGCAGAAGATTCTTTATCAAATACGTATCCGTGATCGCCGTAATGTATTACACTTTGGCGCTGTTTGGAATTGACACCAAGACCCTTCTGGCCTCGGCGGGAATCCTGGGTCTGGTCATTGGTCTGGGAACTCAGTCTCTGGTGGTGGAAATCGGCATCCGGACCACCAAGATCCAGGACGGCGGACGGAATATCAAAATTATCAGCAACAAAGATGTGTGCGGCGTTATTAACATGACAAGAGATTACTCCTATGCCTGGGTGGATCTTGGGATCGAATACGGCGAGTCCCTGGAGCGGGTGGAAAATGTTCTGGAGCAGGAATTCCCCAATATCAGGAAACGCCTGCCGGGCATTATCGACGGGCCCTTCTATAAAGGCGTGGTGGCGCTGGCAGACAACAGTGTCAATATTCGTGTGATGGTTCTGTGTTCCGAGGGCGACAGAATGGGAAAAAATGCGGGCGCAGAAATTCAACGAAGAGCAGCGTGAACTGTCCGGCAAGCTGATCGAGGAAGACGAAGAGGATCATTGACATGGATCCGGGTATAGAATATGATAACAGTAAAAAAACGGCAGGGGGAAAAATATGGCACAGACGGCAAAGCTGGTGATCTGCGACGGCAGTCAGAATATCAGCCAAGTTCCGGTGACGGAGGAGACCGTTTATATCGGATGCAAAAAAGAAGGCGGGACAGCAGAGATCCAGATCGACTGTCCCTGGCTGGGTGAGCTTCACGGAAAGCTTGTCCGGGAAGAAAATCGGTTTACCTATAAGGATCTGGGGACGGAATTCGGTACATTTTATAATAATGATCTGAGAATTGGAAGCGAGTCTACGGAAGGCGAACATACGGTGGAGCTGGAAGATGGAGACGTGCTGCGGATAGACAATCCCGGGGAAAAAGGCCGGGACAGCCGTGCCGCCGTCATCATTTTCCGTGAGAAATTTGATCCTCAGGTGGCGTGGAAAGAACTGTCCCTGACAGACCAGTATCAGAACTATTATCTCAGCTGCCGGGAGGAATCCTCCGGAGAGGAGATCCAGGCCCGGGAGCAGGAAGGAGAGCTGCCGGTGCGCTATGCCTTCCTTTCCCACGAAGGCGGGGACTGGTATGTGGTGGAGCATAATACAAAATTCGGAATCTATGTCAATGGACAGCCGGTGCAGAACCGGCAGGCATTGCATTTCCTGGATGTGGTGCGGATTGGCAGGACGCTGTTTCTTTTCCTGGGAGACAGACTGATGTACAACCACCATGAGGCGGCCGGGAACCGACTGACCATCCATATCGAAGAGAGAAGCGTGCGCAATCTGTTCCGGAAAAGGATGCTGCTGGAGAACATTAATCTGTCGGTAAATCCCGGGGAGATGGCGCTGGTGCTGGGAGGATCCGGCGCCGGAAAAACCACATTCATCAATGCGGTGATGGGCTATGAGAAAGCCCAGGGAAGCATTTCCCTGGATGGGGTGGATGTTTATAAAAATTACAATCGGATGAAATATGAGATCGGATTTGTCCCCCAGCAGGACTGGCTGCGGATGGATGATTCTGTACAGGCCACACTGGAAAATGCCGCGGAACTGAAACTTCCCAAAGATGTGACGGAAGAGGAGCGCAGAAAACGGGTGGAGGAAGTGCTGGAGACGCTGGGCCTGGAGAGTGAAAAGAAATCTCTGGTGTCCAAGCTGTCGGGCGGTCAGAGGAAGCGGCTCAGCATCGCGGTGGAATACATTGTCAATCCCAGCCTGTTTTTCCTGGATGAACCGGATTCCGGCCTGGATGGCGTCATGGCCCGCCGCCTGATGGAGTGTCTGCGTACCATCGCGGATCAGGGCAAGACGGTGATTGTGATCACCCATGCTCCGGACCGGGTGATCGATCTGTTTGACAAGGTGATCGTGCTTGCGAAGGATTCCACAAAAAACGTCGGCCATCTGGCGTTTTATGGTTCTCCGAAAGAGGCGAGAGATTTCTTTGATGCGGATACCATGGAAGATGTGGTGCGCAAGATCAACCGCACAGATGAAGGCGGCGAAGGGCTGGCGGATCATTACATAGAAAAATACCGGGAAGCGGAAAGGAGGGGGACCGATGGAGACACAGAATGTACAACGGCAGGGACGGCTGACCCAGATCAGAGTTTACGTGGGGAAGTTCTTCCGGATCTTTGTTAATGAAAAAAACTGGAAAATCATTCTGTTTGCGGTTATCGTATCGCTGATTCTTTCCTTTGTGCTGAAGGATTCCATGTTCGTCACCAAGGAAAGCACCCGGACGGGGTTCTTTGCCATGGTAACGGCCTGTATCTGGATCGGTATCTTTAATTCCATCCAGGAGGTCTGCAAGGAGCGGCAGGTGATCAAGCGGGAACACCGGACGGGGCTGCATATCACCTCCTATGTGGCGGCGCATATGATATATCAGGGCGCCATCTGTCTGGTGCAGGCGCTGGTGATGGTGATTTTCTACAGTATCTTCCTGAAATTTCCCGCTCAGGGGCTGGTCACAGGAAGCTTTCATGTGGATTTTTTCATCAGCATGTTTCTGGTGCTTTTCGCGGCGGATATGCTGGGGATCGCCGTGTCTTCCCTGGTAAAGACCACCACGGCGGCCATGACGGTGATGCCTTTTATCCTGATTGTACAGCTGATTTTTTCAGGCTCCATCTTCCCTATTACAGGGCAGGCGAAGATCCTCTCTGACCTGACCATCAGCAAATGGGGACAGCGGGTACTGTGCATCGAGGCAAATCTGAATGAACTGCCGTCGGAGATCCTGGATTCTGAACTGGAAATGCTGGAAAGCATCGGAGGGCTGCAGAAGATTCTGGATGATTTGCCCGAAGAAGATGTGAAAAACTTTCAGGAGGAAGGATACGCTCTGCTGGAGGAATTCGTTCACGATTATACGTACCGTAAAATCTATCAGTACGAGGCGCCCCTTGTGCTGCGAAGATGGGGCTATCTGCTGATTTTCTCGCTGGCTTATGCGCTGGCTGCGGTGGTCAGCCTGGAATTTATCGACCGGGACAGACGGTAGCGTTCCGGTCTCGGAGGACAGCTTATGAGAGAAGAAATGAATCAAAAGGAAGAACGCTCAGAAAAAGAAATCCTGCAGGAACAGCTGGAATGTGCCAGAAAGCAGATGCGATACAGCCGTGTTACCTGTATCATGGCCACAGTCATGGCGCTGGCGCTGGTGATTTCCGCCGTTTTTGTGGTACCGTCGCTGAACCGGGCGGCGGATTCCATCGCCCAGGTGTCCGGACAGCTGGAAGAACTGCAGCTGCAGGATCTTGAACTGGCAGAAACGTTAAAAGACATTGATGAGTTCGTTATCACCAGTGAAAAAGGCGTGCAAAAAACCATCGAAAAACTGGATGCGGTGGATCTGGAAAAGCTGAACGAAGCCATCGAGGCGCTGCGCAATGTGGTGGAACCGCTGCGCCGGATTTTCGGATAGCGTAAATACGACTCCGGCGGATTGACAAGGCCGGGGAATGGTGTTATAGTTATTTTTAAATAAAAAACAAATGGAAAGATAGAGGTTGCATGATTCATCAGTACCTCGCCGGATGCTTCGGGAGCAGGAGAAAGCGCGGGAAAGGGGATCGTGCCGAAAGGGTATGATGCCGCAGATTATATCCTTGGGCATAGGGTGAAGAACCATATGACTGTCATCAGTGAGGATGGAGCGCTATCTGAAGCAGAACGTGTAGGGAAATTCCTATATGAATCCTTTGGAGGCGGACGATACGTACGCCTCTTCTTTTCGTTTAATTTCAGGAGGAAAGGAATATGGCAATTTTTAAAGGAGCCGGAGTAGCCCTGGTTACTCCCATGCACGAGGACTTATCAATCAATTATGAAAAACTGGATGAACTTCTGGAGGAGCAGATCGCAGCAGGCACCGATGCTATTATTATCTGCGGCACCACCGGCGAATCTGCCACGCTCTCAGAAAAAGAGCATCTGGATGCGATTAAATTTACCATTGAGCGGGTAAAAGGCAGAATCCCTGTGATCGCCGGCACCGGTTCCAATTCCACCCATACGGCAGTGGAGATGTCGAAGGAAGCGGCGGAAAACGGAGCAGACGGACTGCTGGTGGTAACGCCCTACTATAATAAAGGCACACAGAACGGACTGATCAGACACTACACCACCATCGCCAATGCGGTGGATAAACCGATTATCATGTACAATGTTCCCAGCAGAACAGGCTGCAACCTGCTTCCGCCCACAGTGGCCGCTCTGTTTAAAGAGGTGGAAAATATTGTGGGTATCAAAGAAGCCACGGGAAATATTTCTCAGGTTGCCAAGGTGATGGAACTGACAGACGGAAAGATCGATCTGTATTCCGGAAACGACGATCAGATCGTACCGCTGCTTTCTCTTGGCGGCATCGGCGTGATCTCCGTGCTCTCCAACGTGGCTCCCAGGGAAGCTCATGATATTGTCATGAAATTCCTGGAGGGGGATATTGCGGGAAGCCGCGATCTGCAGCTGAAGTCACTGGAGCTGATCGATGCTCTGTTCTGTGAAGTCAATCCCATTCCGGTCAAGGCCGCTTTGAATCTGATGGGTAAGGAAGTAGGCCCCTTAAGAGGACCGCTGACGGAGATGGAGCCGCAGAACCAGGAGCGGCTGGCGAAGGCCATGAGAGCGTACGGCATTCAGGTAGTGAAATAGGAGGAAGAGGACATGGTCAGAATTATTATGCATGGCTGCAACGGCCATATGGGTCAGGTGATCAGCCAGCTGGTGAGAGATGACAAAGACGCTGAAATTGTGGCGGGGATCGATATCGCCGATACCAGGGATAACGGATATCCGGTATTTACCGATGTGGAAAAGTGCGATGTGGATGCGGATGTGATCATTGATTTTTCCACGGCAGCGGCAGTGGATGGTATTTTAGACTATAGCGTAAAGCGCAGACTGCCGATTGTGCTGTGTACCACCGGCCTGTCAGAAGAGCAGCTGGCGAAGGTGGAAGAGGCGGCCAAAGAGACGGCGGTGCTGAAGTCCGCCAACATGTCCATGGGTATCAATCTGCTGCTGAAGCTTCTGAAAGATGCGGCCAGAGTACTGGCGCCGGCCGGATTTGATATGGAAATCGTGGAACGCCATCACAGACTGAAAGTGGACGCACCCAGCGGAACGGCGCTGGCGCTGGCGGACAGTCTCAATGAGGCCATGGGAAATCAGTACGAATATAAATTTGACAGGAGTCAGGAACGCAAAAAAAGAGAAGATCTGGAGATCGGTATCTCGGCGGTGCGCGGCGGCACTATCGTCGGAGACCACGAGGTTATCTTCGCCGGCCCGGACGAAGTAATCGAATTTAAGCACACAGCTTATTCCAAGGCAGTCTTTGGAAAAGGCGCCGTGCAGGCGGCGAAATTCCTGAAGGGGAAAGGCGCAGGGCGTTTCGATATGAGCGACGTCATTGCTGATGCGTAAAAACTGACATTTTTTTGTATAAATTCCGGCAGATCCGAGAATATTAATAGCATCGAAATCTGAAAAGAGAAAAGGAGACGATGTTATGAGAGCTTGGAAAAAGTGGATGCTGGGACTGATGCTGACTGCTGCAGTATGTTTCATGGCAGGCTGCGGCGATGACGCCGCAATGGATAACAATACCAACAACGAGCAGGAACATACAGACGACTCGCAGCAGGAGCAGAATACGGATGACGGCAATGTGAATGACGTCACCGACGGCGAGGATTCGAAAGGCGCTGCGGATGATAATAATATCATCGAGGACGCCGGCGAGGGAATCGAGGATCTGGGAGAGGGCGTGGAAGACCTGGGAGAGGACGCGGCCGATGACGGGCGCGATACGGTTCGGGAAGAGGATGAAAACCAGGCGGACGCCGACCGGGAAGCGGTGCAGGAGGAAGAAAGAGCAGCCAGCGATAATCCGTAAACAAAACCAAAAGGCAGGCTGCCATTGTCAGAAAAAGACAGTGGCGGCCTTTTTTTCTGAACAGAGGGAGGAAATTATGCGGTTTCGGCCATGTATCGATATACATAATGGAAAAGTAAAACAGATTGTGGGGGGGAGCCTGCGGGATGAGATGGACCAGGCAGAGGAAAATTTTGTGGCAGAACAGGACGGCGCCTTTTACGCCGGACTTTACCGGAGTTATGGGATCCGGGGCGGCCATGTGATTTTGCTGAATGCAGCGGACTCTCCCTATTATGAAGGGACGAAGGCTCAGGCGCTGTCAGCCCTTGGCGCGTATCCGGGAGGACTGCAGGCGGGAGGAGGTATCCGGCCGGAAAACGCAGAGGAATTTCTGAAAGCAGGAGCCAGCCATGTGATCGTCACGTCCTACGTTTTCCGGGATGGAGAAATATCCTGGCAAAATCTGCAGAACATGGTAAAGGCGGTGGGAAAGGAGCGTCTGGTTCTGGATCTGAGCTGCCGCAAGAGGGACGGTGACTATTATATTGTGACGGATCGCTGGCAGAAATTTACTGATGTGACGGTTACGCCGTCAGTTTTGGATGAACTGTCCGGCTGGTGTGATGAGTTTCTGATCCATGCGGTGGATGTGGAGGGAAAAGCCTCCGGCGTGGATACGGAACTGATCCGGATTCTGGAGCGGCACAAGACAAATCCCATCACCTATGCGGGAGGCGTAGGGTCTTATGAGGATCTTTACCGGTTGCGGGATGCAGGAGAAAACCGCATCGATGTGACGGTGGGCAGCGCGCTGGATCTTTTCGGAGGGCCGATGAAATTTGAAAAAGTCCTGCAGATCTGCCGGGAATAAAAGGGAGAAATCATACATTTGAGGTAGATTTTACCTGGATTACATGTTTTTTGCCTGGATTTTGTGTAAAATAAAAAATGGATGCGAAAAAATCGTTCTGAGAAAATCTGCTGCAGCGTCAGCCAAGAGGAAGCATTCGGTAAGAAAAAAGAAAAAAGGGTAGAAAATCTACAGGGAGAAAACATGGGACAGGAGAGTTTTTTATTTGCGGTTCGTTCAAAATACAAAGAATTAAGACCTTCCGAGCAGAAGACGGCTGATATCATACTGGAAAAAGGACGGGATATGACAAATTGGTCCATCGATGAATTTGCCAGGGAGGCAGGCGTCAGTCAGCCCACCGTGATCCGGTTTGCCAGGGCAATGGGGCTGAAAGGATATCGGGAACTGAAAAACCGTGTGCTGGAAGAATATGCGAAAACCGACGCATCTAAAGAAGAGCGTATTCTGGATTATCCGATAAAACGGGAGGATAAGCTGGTGGAAATTCCGGCTAAAGTCATTTTGACCAACATGCGTCATCTGGAGGAAATGCTGCAGGCGGTATCTACTTACGAATACGTACGGGCGGTGAATGCACTGGCTCAGGCGGACAATATTTCGGTCTACGCAGTGGAGAATTCTTCCTGCACGGCGGAGGACTTTACTGCCAAGATGGCTTATATCGGAAAACAGGTGTATTTCAACAAAGACGGGTACATGCAGATGGTCAACGCCAGGAATCTGACGAAACGAGACGTGGCTATCGGCATTTCCCATACGGGGCAGTCCAAACATACGGTATCGGCCTTAAAGCGCGCAAAGGAAGCCGGGGCGCTGACGATTTCCATCACCAATTTTGAGCAGTCGCTGATCAATAAATATGCGGATATCATTTTGTGCACGGGGAACGAGCAGTATATGTACGGCAATGCAATCTTTTCCAGGAGCGCCCAGATCTCTTTGGTGGATATGCTGTATCTGGGCGTGTTCCTGACGGATTATGATTATTATGCGGATCGGGTGAATAAAAACTGGAATAATATCCAGGATCTGGTATACGGAAAAGAAGATACAATATAATAATATGTAGGAAAACTACATGGTAAAAATCACAGGAAGTGTAAAATTTTGAAAAAAAATTTACCTTCCTGTGATTTTTTTTGCGGAAAAAATTTTTTATAGTGAATCTGCGGCGTGGGAAATCACGCAGAAAACGGAAAAGAAAAAGGAGATTATGGAAAGATTATGAAGAAAAAATTATGTGCGGCATTACTGGCAGCAGCAGCGCTGGCGGCGCTGACCGGATGCGGCGGCTCCGGAGGAGGAAATACCGCCGATGCAGAGGGGGACAAGGCAGATGCCGGGGAGATTACGGTTTATACAGCCCTGGAAGACGAGCAGGTGACCGATTATCTGGCAAAATTCAATGAAACCTATCCGGATATCAAAGTAAATGTCGTCCGCGAGTCCACCGGAATTATCACGGCGAAACTGATTGCGGAGAAGGATAACCCGCAGGCGGACGTGGTCTGGGGTACGGCGGCTTCCTCCATGATGGTTCTGGATGATATGGATGCGCTGCAGCCCTATGAACCGGAAGGATGCGACCGGATCCTTGCGCAGTTTAAATCAGATAAAGAAGTACCCACCTGGGTGGGAATCGACGCCTGGGAAACAGCTTTTGTGGTGAATACGGCAGAGCTGGAAAAGCTGGGCATGACGGCGGACGAGATTACTTCCTATGAAGACCTGCTGGATCCCCGTCTGAAAGGGCATATCGTTATGTCCAATCCCAATTCTTCCGGAACCGGATTTTTGACGGTATCTGCTGTTTTGCAGCTGAAGGGTAAGGACACGGAGGAAGGATGGAATTACCTGGATCAGCTGCATGAAAACGTTGCCCAGTATGTACATTCCGGCTCCAAGCCTGCTAAAATGGCAGCTTCCGGAGAGTGTGCCGTGGGAATCAGTTTCGGATATGCGGGCCTTAGCCAGAAAGAGAAAGGGGCTCCGGTGGAAGTGGTATTTCCGGAAGAAGGTTCCGGGTGGGATCTGGAAGCCAACGCTCTGATGGCGAAGGATGAGATCAATCCGGCTGCCTATACCTTCCTGGATTGGGCTATTTCCGATGACGCCATGGATCTGTACAGAGAGAATTACCCCATTGTTACGGTGGAAAATACCGGAGAATATGAAGGATACGAAGGAAATCCGCTTGATCAGCTGATCGAAAATGATTTCTCCTGGGCAGCAAAAAACAGAGAAGATATTTTAAATCAGTGGATGGAGAAATATGACGGCAAGTCAGAAGCGGAATCATAAGAGAGGGGATCTGAAATGGCATTTTTATCAGTGAGAAATATTGTGAAACACTTTGATACTCATACCGCTCTGAAAAATGTCAGCATTGATATCGAAAAAGGGGAGCTGGTGAGTATCCTGGGCCCCTCCGGCTGCGGAAAAACCACTTTGCTGCGGATTATTGCAGGCCTGGAGACGGCGGATGAAGGACAGGTGATCATCGACGGCAGAGACTGTACGTCTCTGCCGCCTTCCAAGAGAAATTTTGGTATCGTATTCCAGTCCTACGCTTTATTTCCGCATATGACGGTGGAGCAGAATATCCTGTTCGGGCTGAATCAGCAGAAAAATCTTTCGAAGGAGGAAAGAAAAAACCGATGCCAGGAAGTGCTGGAGATGGTGGATCTGTATGATCAGAGAAAGAAATATCCCGCTCAGATGTCCGGCGGACAGCAGCAGAGAGTGGCGCTTGCCAGAGCGATATCTCTGAAACCTGCTTTTTTGCTGCTGGACGAACCCCTTTCAGCGCTGGATGCCAAGGTGCGGGTGAAACTGCGTTCGGAAATCTGTAAAATTCAGAAAAGGCTGGGCATTACCACGATCATGGTAACCCATGACCAGGAGGAAGCGCTGACCATGGCAGATAAAATCGTGGTGATGAACAATGCGGTGGTGGAGCAGATCGGAAAGCCCAAAGAAATCTATGATGTACCGAAGACGGCGTTCGTGGCCAACTTTATCGGAACCATGAACCTTTACAGGAGGGATCAGAAAATATACGGAGTCCGGCCTGAGATTATCGAGATTACCAAAACCGGAAAGATGCGGGAAGTGGAAAGCTGGAAAGGCGTCATTGAAGAAGTGGAGTTTCGCGGAGCGCTGACCCGGGTTTACGGGAAACTGGAAGATACGAAAGAAACCATCTGCGCTGATATCGACTCGGCCCGGGCAGGCAGTCTGGTGCTGGATGAGCAGGATCAGGTATATTTTAACATTCCAAAATCAGGCATTATCTGCTATCCCGATGCGCAGATGCCGGAAAGGAATTCTTTATGAAAAGCAGGCATAAAAGTATACGGCTGCGCCCGGCGGATATCACCATCGCCGTGATGACGCTGGTGTTCGTGATCATCTTAATCTGTCCGTTGTTTTCCCTGTTTTCCAAGGCGTTCCTGGATTCTGCGGGAGAGTTTGCCGGTCTGGGAAATTATATCGAGTACTTTTCCACACCCTCCCTTTCTGTGTCAGTGACCAATACCCTGACCGTCTCCTGTGCGGCTGCTGTGTTCGGCACCTTGTTGGGATTTCTTTATGCGTACGGTCTGACCAGAACCAATATCAAAGGGAAAACGTTTTTCCGGTATGTGGCCATGATCCCGATCTTCTTGCCCACCGTGGTTCACGGACTGGGGCTGGTGTATCTGTTCGGAAAACAGGGAGTGATCACGGGGCTGGGCTGGGATATCGGCCTGTACGGCAGGACGGGCATCATTCTGTCGGAAATCATCTATACCTTCCCGCAGTCTTTTCTGATGTTCCTGATCGCGCTGAACTATGCGGACGGCCGGCTGTATGAGGCGGCGGAGAGTATGGGCTGCAGCTCGCTGAAAAAATTCAGCCATATCACCATTCCATCGGTGCGGTACACGCTGATCAACAGTCTGTTTGTCTGCTTCACTCTGGCGTTTACTGATTTCGGAGCGCCTAAGGTGCTGGGCGGAAGCTACAATGTTCTGGCGACAGATATTTACGAGCAGGTGGCCGGTCAGTTTGACATGAATATGGGAGCCGTAGTGGGAACGCTGCTGCTGATACCGGCAGTGCTGAGTTTCGGTGTGGATCGGATCACCACCAGAAAAAGCAATGACGGGATCAGCTCAAAGGCGCAGCCTTTGAAGATCAAAACCAGTAAAGCAAGGGACGGAGCCTTTTATGTGATCTGCGGCGGAATTGCCCTGTGTCTGCTCTGCATCGTCGGCGTGCTGGTCATGGGGGCTTTTACAAAATATTATCCCTATGATATGGGGTTCACGCTGGAGAATTTTAACTTCAACCCCTCCACGGGAGGGATACAGAGTTATATGAATTCTCTGAAAATGAGCATTGTCACCGCAATCTGCGGAACGGTGTTTGTGTTTGTCTATGCTTATTTTATTGAACGGGGAAAATGCTTTCCGGTACTGAAAAATGCAGGACGAATCTTATCCAGTCTGCCGCTGGCGCTTCCGGGCATGGTGATCGGGTTAAGCTTTATCTTCTTCTTTAATCAGAAGAACAATCCGCTTAACTTCGTGTACGGAACCATGATCATCCTGGTTCTGGCCAATATGGTGCATTTTTATTCCGTGCCCTTCGTGACAGCCAGCAGCGCGCTGAAGAAACTGGACAGAGAATACGAAAATGTGGCGGAGAGTCTGAAGGTACCCGGGTGGAAAACCTTCTGCAAGGTAGTGGTTCCCATGTCGCTGCCGGCCGTGCTGGAGATCTTCATGTATTACTTCATGAATTCTATGGTGACGGTATCTGCGGTCGTCTTCCTGTACAGCGCCCGGTTCAAGGTGGCGTCCATTGCCATTACTCACATGGAGGAGGCGGGAGACATCGCCCAGGCGGCGGCCATGAGTTTATTGATTCTTCTGATCAATGTGGCGGTCAGGGGAATCTATGAAATCTGCGTTTACAAAATGAAAAAAACACATAAATACGGAGGTAATGAAACATGAAAGTATTTTGTCTTGGAGCGGCCGGCCGGATCAGCAGAGAGTCGGCGCTGGATCTGGTGCAGTATTCTGATTTTGAGAAGATTACCATTGGAGATTACAATTACGAAGAAGCATGCAAGGTGGCGCAGTGGCTGAATGACAAACGTGTGGATGTGGTAAAAGTCGATGTGACAAAAACCGATGAGACGGCCGAACGGATGCGCGGTTACGACGTCGTTATGGACGGCACCCAGATCACCCTCAATGGCCTGTCCACGGAATGCATTGCGAAAGCCGGCTGTCACGGGGTGAACCTGAATGGTTTCGGAGAGGAAAATCAGTGGGATGAACTGTTTAAAAAAGCGGGAAAAGCCTGCGTGCCAGGGTTTGGCATGACGCCTGGCGTCACACAGATGATGGCCATGCATCTGGCAGGTCAGCTGGATACGGTGGAAGAGGTCTATGTTTCTCACGGAGCCTTTCGTCCCTTTGCTTTCTCTAAATCCATTACGGAAACCACAACTTACGAGTACGATCCCAACCTGGAAAGCAGAGTGGTATATGAAGACGGAAAGTTTATACAGGTTCCGCCCTTCGCTCGTCCCCGAGAAGTGGAACTGCCCCAGCCTTATGGCAAAACTGTTCAGTACATCATTCCCCATTCAGAGACGGTAACGCTGGCGAAGGCGCTGAAAGATAAGGGCGTGCGGCTGATCGAAGTACGAGGCACCTGGCCGAAACAGAACATGACTCTGGTAAGAGGGCTGTATGATTACGGTATTTTGAAAAACCCGCCGGTGCAGGTGGGAGATACCACAAAGGGGCTGATGAGCATTATCGGGGACTATCTGGTGGAAAGCGAGCAGGGGAAAACCACACAGCTGTATGGTTATGCGCTGCACATCGAGGTAGTCGGATATAAAGACGGCGTAAAAAAACAGGGAATCATCTATCATACCCATCCTGCTTCCGACGGAAGCGTAAAAGGCTGGGAAGGGCTAAGAGCTTATACCAGAAATGTGGGAATTCCCCTCTCTATTGCAGCGCAGCAGCTGGCAAAGGGCAATGTAAAAGGAACCGGTATCCTCATCCCGGAGGAAGCCTTTGAACCGCAGCAGATCTTTGATGAACTGGAAAAACGCGGTATCTATATGCATGAAACATGGAATGAAATGTAAAACAGTCTAAGGAAATCAGATAGAAAAGCCTTCCGGAATTCTCTCTCCTTCGGAAGGCTTTTTGCTGTTGCGAATCCCCCCGTTCCGTATTATAATAAAACTAATTACAACCTGTGTAAACGGGATGTAAAATCGAAGCAAAAGGGAGTGGACATCATGAAAATTATTATCAGTGGAAAAAATATCGAGATTACGGATGGATTACGGTCGGCAGTCGAGGACAAGCTTGGCAAGCTGGAACGGTACTTTACTCCGGAAACAGACATTATCGTAACGCTGAGTGTCGAAAAAGAACGGCAGAAAATTGAGGTAACGATCCCGGTAAAAGGAAATATTATCCGCTCTGAACAGGTGAGCAATGATATGTATGTGTCCATCGATCTGGTAGAAGAAGTGATCGAACGTCAGTTGAGAAAATACAAAAATAAAATCGTGGATAAACATCAGGACGGCGGAAACCTCCAGAAAGCATTTATTGAAAAAGAAGTTCCGGATGATGAAGAGGTTAAGATCATCCGGACCAAGAAGTTTGGCATTAAGCCGATGTATCCGGAAGACGCCTGTGTGCAGATGGAACTGCTGGGACACAATTTCTTCGTTTTCTGCAATGCAGAGACGGATGAGGTGAATGTGGTTTACAAAAGGAAGGGTAATACCTACGGTCTGATCGAGCCGGAATATTGATGAGACAAAGTGCAAAATTTTAATGATGGGGAAAGTGATTTGCAAAGGGGGCTGTCGCACAAGGAGTGGTGTGACAGCCTCCCTTTGTGGGGATAAGGTTTGTACAAAAGGGGAGAAAAAATGACAAAAAGAAAAAAGATACTGCTCGGCGTGCTTGTGGTGTTCCTTTTGCTTCTGGCAGGGACGTATGCAGCAATGGCGTTTTATTTCGAAGAGCATTTTTATTCCAATACCGTCATTGACGGAATGGATTGTTCACAGATGACAGCGGCACAGGTGAAAGAAAAGCTGAAAGAAGAAGTGGAAAGCTACCGGCTGACGGTGACTGGCAGAGGCGAGGCTAAGGAAACGCTGACGGCCTGGGATCTTTCTCTTTCCTATAAAGACGACGGGGCGGTAGACCGGCTTTTAAAAGGGCAGAATCACTGGCTCTGGCCGGCGGGGGCCTTCCGGGAACATACGTATCAGGAACTGGTTTCGTTGGAAGTATCGGACGAGGGCATCAGCAAGGCGGTGGATGGCCTGGCCATGATGCAGGAAGAGAATATGACGGCGCCGGAAGATGCTTCTATCACCGTGGAAAACAATGATTTTACCATTATTCCGGAAAAAGAAGGAACCACGCTGAACCGTGACAAGGTGACGGCGGCGGTTAAAAAGGCGGTTCTGGCAGGGGAAAAGACGCTGGATCTGGATGCGGCGGACTGCTATGAACATCCGGCAGTCACGGCGGAGGATGAAGCGCTTAAGGAACGTCTTAAGAATCTGCAGCAGCTGGTTTCTGCCAGTTTGACCATGGATTTTGGCAGCGGCCGCACGGAGACGGTGGACAAGAATCTTTTGATCACCTGGCTGACACAGGACGAAGCGGGAAATGATGTGATCGATTCTGCCAAAGTGACGGAATATGTGCAGCAGCTGGCGGATAAATATAATACGGTGGGACACCATACTTTTATCACCACAGGAGGCGAAACCGTTACTCTGGATAAGGGAGACTACGGCTGGGTACTGGATGTGGAAACGACGGCGGCCAATCTCACCCAGGCTATACAGGAGCATCAGCAGGGAGCCTTTGAGGTGACCTACAGCAGTTCGGCAAAAAGCAGAGAGGAGAATGATATCGGCAGTTCCTACATAGAAATTTCCATTGAACAGCAGACGGTCTGGTGCTATGTGGACGGGGAATTGGTGGTGGAGACGCCGGTGGTGACAGGATGCGTAAACAATGGAACTGAGACGCCAAAGGGAGGCGTATGGAAAGTCAAATCCAGAAAATCTCCCTATACAATGAAGGGAAAACCGGATGAAAACGGGGAGCCGTCCTATGTGGAGGAGGTGACCTACTGGGTGCCCTACAGCGAGGACTTTACGGTGGGGCTTCATGATCTGGCTTCCAGAACGGCTTTCGGAGGAGATATCTACATCACCAATGGTTCCCATGGATGTGTCAACACCCCGCTGGATGCCATGAAAAAAATTTACGATGTGGTGTCCTACGGTTTTCCGGTTATTGTATACTGATACAGAATTCTAAAATATTCTTAAGGAATTCTTAAAATTTATTGCAGATGATTGTGTTTTCAGAAAAATCGTGTTAAGGTAAGGGTAACTTAAACGAGCGGATTTCATTATGAGAAATGAACCGGGAGGTGAGAGTATGAAAACATATCGGATGAAAGCGATCAGTTTACTGGCGGCATGGATTCTGGCGATGAGCGGCTGTCTGACGCCGGTATCTGCAGAGAGTTTCAAAGAAGAGCAGAATAATCCGGCAGCTGTCGAGAATTCCGAGGCTGAACCGGTCAACGCGCAGGCTCCTGCGATCGAATGGTTCAGCGGCGGCGGCGCTTTTCAGATCGGTGATAAGGCTCTTCTGGAGATAAAAGCTTCCGTCGGGGACGGCGGCACATTAACTTATCAGTGGTATCGGAGCGCAGATGGAAATACGGAAAAGGGCACGGCCGTTGAGGGGGCTTCCGATACGTTGTTTGAAGCGCCCACCCGGGAAGCGGGAATATGGTATTATTACTGCGTGGTAACCAATACCAACGAACAGGCCGATGGAAAAAAGACGGCGCAGACGGTCAGCAAAGCGGTCAGCGTGATGGTGACAGAACCCCGGCAGATAACGGTGGATGCTGCAAAGCCGGTGGTCGAGTGGATCAGCGGCGGCGGCGCCTTTAACCAGGGCGATCCGGCGGTGCTGGAAATAAAGGCATCCGTGGAAGACGGCGGTACGTTAAGCTATCAGTGGTACCGCAGCGAAGACGGCAGCGCGGAGGGCGGTACAGCTCTGGACGGCGCCACAGAGAATACGTACCATCCTTCCACCGATGCGGCAGGAACTGTCTATTATTACTGCGTGGTGACCAATACCAACGAGCAGGCAGACGGGGCAAAGACGGCGCAGGCAGTCAGCGAAGCGGTGCAGGTAACGGTGGAAGAGAGGGAGGATGATCCCTCTGTTGATCCGGAACCGGGGATTGAAATTGTGGATGCCAAAAAGCCGGTGGTCGAGTGGATCAGCGGCGGCGGCGCCTTTAACCAGGGCGATCCGGCGGTGCTGGAAATAAAGGCATCCGTGGAAGACGGCGGTACGTTAAGCTATCAGTGGTACCGCAGCGAAGACGGCAGCGCGGAGGGCGGTACAGCTCTGGACGGCGCCACAGAGAATACGTACCATCCTTCCACCGATGCGGCAGGAACTGTCTATTATTACTGCGTGGTGACCAATACCAATGAGCAGGTAAATGGAGAAAAAACGGCACAGGCAGTCAGTGAAGCGGTACAGGTGACGGTGCAGCAGCCCGTGCCTGAGGTGGAAAAAGCCCAAAAGCCGCAGGTGGAAGGGCCTGTCGGAGGAACTTTCTATGAAAGCGATGCTTTTGTACTGAAGGTAAAAGCTTCTGTCAGTGACGGCGGAATGCTGACGTATCAGTGGTACAGAAACAAAGAGAAAATAGAAGGAGCCACCAAGGCGGAGTATATGCCTCCTGTGGGGACAGCCTATTACTACTGTGTGGTGATTAACATCAACCAGCAGGCGACACTGGAGAAGACAGCATATACGGTGAGCAATGCGGTGGAAGTAACGGTCAAAGAAGGAGACAGACCCAAAAGCGCGGCAAAACCTGAAGTGAGCGGTCCTTCCGGCGGAGGAACTTACTATAAAGGACAGTCTCCCAGGCTGGAAGTAGAGGTACAGGCGTCTGACGGCGGCACGCTGACATACCAGTGGTATCGAAGCAGCGATGGCAGCGGAAAAGGAACGCCCATCGAAGACGCCGCCGGCGCCGCGTATCTGCCTTCCACCAAGGATACCGGTACGGTTTACTATTACTGTATGGTTTCCAACACCAATGACGAAGCGTCTGAGACAAAAACAGTAAGCGCGGCAAGCCAGATGGTAAAAGTCACTGTGATAGAAAAGGGAACGATAAAAGACGAAGTGAAACGTGTGAAGCCGGTATCCCGTAATACGAAAACGGACAATAAAAAGACCGATTCTGCTATTAGAAAAGAAAGCGTCCGCAGAGCGGCAAACGCCAGAACGGAAGATGAGAATCAGGTGATTCCCCTGCTGTTCCTTACGCTGGGAGCCGGAACGGCAGCTGCAGCGCTGATGATTGGCAGGAAATATTACAGATAAAAAACCATAACAATAAGGCCAAGGGGCAGGCATACCGGAGGGGATGCCTGCCCCTTGACTTTTGCCAAAAGGAGAGTATACTGGAAAGCAATTTGTCAAGGGTGTTTTTTACCAAAACCACGTGTGAGACAACGAAGCGAGTAACACGAATGTTCCGTCTACAATCTGCAATATACCGAGGACAAAAAAGTGGTTCCTTTTGCATCAAACCGGGCATCCCCCTGGTGGGCCTTTGCCACGGCCCGGATGGAGCTGAGGCCCACGCCGGGCGCGCCCATACGCTTGCTGGAGAGAAATTTCCCGTCCTCCTGCCGCGCCTGCCCGTCAAAGCTGTTGTCCATGGTGATGGTCAGGACGCCGTACTCCAGGGAACTGTTCAGCCGGATGAATTTCTCACCTCCGGTCATGCGCCCACAGGCTTCCACCCCGTTTTCCAGCAGATTGGCGAACACGACGCACAGGGCGCGGTCATCCAGATTTTCGTTCTGCGCGGGGATCGTCAGCCGGGCGGTAAAGGCGATACCCTCTTGCTGGCAGCGGGTGGCGTAGTGAGACACCACCGCGTTGACGGTGGGGTTTTCGCAGTAGTTCCTGGGTGCGGCGGGGATGTCCCGGATCAGTTTAGAGAGATAGGCGGCCAGCCTGGGGTTCTCGTCCCCGGCCATGGCCTGGATTGCCGTCAGATGGTGGCGCAGGTCGTGGCGCATCTGCCGGGTCTGTTCGGCGGTCTCCATGAGGAGTTGGCCGCGCTTGCTCTGCTCCGAGGTCTGTATCTCCAGAAGTTCTTTATCAAACATCAACTGCTGCTCCAGAGCTACCTGCCTGCGCAGACTCTCCAGAGATTGCAGCAGGACATAGTAGGTCACCATCACGCAGATCAGCAGACTGACCCGGAAAAAGAGAAATTCCCAGC
>DSLMC04102__coassemble_772_pt1 | contig 35872 bp, 26 predicted proteins | sample DSLMC04102__metabat2_low_PE_042 | metagenome-assembled genome bin DSLMC04102
CCTTCCTCTCTGGCATCCGCTATCATTTCCTGCAAGCCGTTCATCGTCTCACTTCTCCCTGCCTCTCGCCCTTCCTCTCTGGCGTCCGCTATCATCTCCTGCAAGCCGTTCATCGTCTCACTTCTCCCTGCCTCTCGTCCTTCCTCTCTGGCGTCCGCTATCATCTCCTGCAAGCCGTTCATCGTCTCACTTCTCCCTGCCTCTCGTCCTTCCTCTCTGGCGTCCGCTATCATCTCCTGCAAGCCGTTCATCGTCTCACTTCTCCCTGCCTCTCGTCCTTCCTCTCTGGCGTCCGCTATCATCTCCTGCAAGCCGTTCATCATCTCACTTCTCCCCCTCTCTCGTCCTTCCTCTCTGGCATCCGCCAGCATATCATCGATCGCTTTGCACATATTCACCTTCCCCTTTCGCTCCTGCTTCTCTTTTTTGATTCGATCCAGTTCCTCCGTCCCGGTCATCACGCTGATCAGGTCATAGGCGTCCTCCGCCAGTTCTGACAGCGCTTCCTCTTCTGCCCTGGCAAAGGCCTGCAGCTTCTCCTTGTCGTCCGCATTCTGCACGAAACCGAACACCAGCTTCAGATCCGTCCGGAACGCTTCCGCGTAAGGATAATTCCCCACCTCAATCACGTGAACCGGGTAGTCTGCTAAAAGCTCCCGTACCTCCGGCAGCATCCCTTCCAGATCCAGCAGATCTTTCAGATTCCTGGGACCGTCCCAGTGCTTCCCGAAATAGAGCACCAGGGTCACTACCGGCAGGAACCGGTCCTCCCGGGAGATCCCGGACAGATATTCCTCCGCCTTTAAATCTTTCCGCTGGCGATGCTCCTGCCTGCGGATCCGAAGCTGCTGCTCATAGCGGTCCAGGTCGTAGCCGATCACCCGGAAGGGCATGGTGTAATCCACCTCGCTCTGCTCTTCCACGCAGATCACCGCAAACCGCATCCCCAGGGCTACCCGGCGGATCACATCCCGGTACCGCTTCCCGGTCCGTACGCCTCCTGTCGTCCGGTCCCTGCGGATCCGGATTTCCGCGCTGTCCAGCTCCTGGATATCCTCCGGCCGGACCACCGGGCGGCCGCCAAAAAGCCAGCCATTGAGCAGATCCGCAAAGCGGCTGTTGTTCTTAAGATAAGCTGCCGTCAATACATCTTTATCCCGCATGCATTCTCCTTTCCGTCAAATGCACATCCTGGATTTGCTTTCATTATACAAGAAAGGAGCTGCAAATGCAACGAAAAATACTGCATTTTATACAATCACACAGATCTGTGCAATCCTGACTGTCCATCTGACTGTTTTTAATTGTTTATCATGGAATTTGTCGGCCGAACGGCCTTCTGACACCGGAAACCCCGGTTGTAGAGTGGTATAATCATATCATATGCCCGCTTCCGATGCAAGAAACATTTTGTTGCATTCTGTGCAAAATAAAACGCAGGGGTGAAACATTTTTCACTCCTGCATTCTTTTTATTCCGATTCCTGTATGGCATCATAGCCGGTCTCACCGGTACGGATCTTCAACGCGGAACGTATCTCATAACTGAAAATTTTTCCGTCCCCTGTTTCCCCGGTAAATGCAGCCTTTTGTATGGCCTCAATGGTTTTCCTTTCCCATTCCTCCGAGGAAACCACAATCTCAAATTTGATCTTCGGCTGCATCTGCATATCCACTTCCATGCCGCGGACGATTTCTTTATAACCCCGCTGGATACCGCATCCCATCACCTGATATACCGTAAGACCGTTTACATTGATCTCATCCAGCGCCTTTTTCACATCTTCAAATTTGTCTTCTCTTACATATGCCTCAATTTTTATTATCATATTTTCATCACCACCTTACTGATCCAGTCCATTGAAACTTGGATATGCGCTCTCGCCATGTTGAGAAATGTCCAGGCCTACCTGTTCTTCCTTTAAAGATACGCGAAGCGGTGTAAAAATTCTCACAATGGCCACACAGATCAGCGTTCCCACAAGCGCCACGGCAGCCGTAATTACAATACCCAGCAGCTGGGCCGCAAAAAGCTGGTAATCTCCAAAGATCAGTCCATCCCAGCGAGCCACACTGTTAATAGAACTTTTACCAAACAGGCCGGTTGCGACACCGCCCCAGATGCCGCCGATGCCGTGACAGCCGAAAGCATCCAGCGCATCGTCGATCTTCAGTTTTTTCTTTACAAGCGCTACGCCAAAATAGCAGATGGGGCTTACCAGCGCGCCAATGATAAAAGCAGACCAGATGGGGACGAATCCTGCACCGGGCGTGATGGCAACCAGTCCCACAACCAGCCCTGTGGACGCACCCACCAGAGTGGCCTTTCCCGTTTTCACCGTATCAATCAACATCCAGGAAAGCAGCGCCGCCGCTGCTGAAATGGCTGAGGTCATAAACGCATGAGCCGCCAAGCCGTCGGCCTTCAGCGCACTGCCCGCATTGAATCCGAACCAGCCAAACCAGAGCAGTCCCGCTCCCAATACCACGAAAGGAATATTGTGAATACGGTAAGAGGTATGCTCATATCCCCTTCGTCTTCCCAGAATGACCGCCAGCGTCAGTGCACTGATACCTGAACTGATATGAACCACGTTTCCGCCGGCAAAATCCACAGAACCGATCGCCGCCAGGAAACCTCCCTCTCCCCACACCATATGAGCCATTGGATAATATACTGCCAACGACCAGAGCGCGATAAAAAGGAACAGCGCCTTAAATTTCATACGGCCCACCAAAGAACCTGTAATCAGGGCCGGTGTGATCATGGCAAACATCATCTGAAATGCACAGAACACCAGATGGGGAATGGAATCGGCATATAATCCCGGCTCCATCCCTACGCCATTTAACGCAAACCACCGCAGATCCCCGATAATGCCCCCATGGTTTCCTCCAAAAGACAAAGAGTATCCAAAAAGTGTCCACATAATCACAGAAAGCCCCATAATCGCCACGCAGGCCATCATCGTATTGCAGACATTTTTTCTCCTCACCAGTCCGCCATAAAAGAACGCCAGTCCCGGAGTCATGAAAAACACCAGAGCGGAACAAATCATCATAAAAGCTGTGTCACCTGTATTCATACGTTTTCCTACCCTTCTGTATTTATTTTTCAAAAACCGGTTTTCGCACAAAAAAAGTGCCCGAAACGTAAAACTTACGCTCCAGACACCTTTGTCATACTCAGATTAGCATATTTCAGTATGAGACACAAGTAGAAAAAAACTGTGAATTCTCTGTGAATTTCGGCAATATGCCGGATTTATCTTCACCGGATACGTATTGAAAACCGGTTACCGCTTTCTCATCTCATAAACCAGATCCGCCGCATTCATAGTGGAATCCCGGTGAGACACCAGCACCACCGTCTTTTCACCACGGGTTTCCGTCAGAGACTTCAGAATCACTCCTTCATTGAGGGCGTCCAGGTTACTGGTAGGTTCATCCAGCAAAAGCAAAGGGGCGTCGTGCAGGAAGGATCTGGCGATACCGATTCTCTGGCGTTCCCCGCCGGAAAGGGTATCTCCCAGTTCTCCCACCGGCGTATCGTATCCTTTGGGAAGGCCGGTGATAAAATCATGGATAGATGCCTTTTTAGCCGCCGCAATGATCTCTTCCCTGGAGGCATCCGGTTTTCCCACTGCGATATTTTCTGCGATGGTATCGTGAAACAGACAGGTTTCCTGAGTTACATAACTTTCCATATCCCGCAGATCTGCGGTATTGATCCCGGAAATCTCCCGACTGCCAATGCGAATGCTGCCTCCCTGGATATCCCAGAACCGCATCAGCAGCTTCAGGATCGTAGATTTCCCCGAACCGCTGACTCCGTGGATTCCCAGAATCTTACCCTGGGGAACCGTCAGGGAGCAGTTTTTTAAAATCTGCTCTTTTTCATAAGCAAAATCCACCTGCTCCATGGCCACATCTCCGAACACAGCCGGCTCTTTTCCTTCGATCTCTTCCACCTTTGGAGTCTCCTCCAGAAGAGACAGTACCCGTTCACCGCTGGCCAGCGTCTGATTCAGGTTGTTTGACAGATTAGACAGCGCCACCACCGGCCCAAAGGATCCCATCATGGCGATGACCGCCGTCAGCATCTGCCGGTAATCTACGCCGCCTTTCCGGTAAAAATACAGCATCAGAATCAGCATGGCAAAGGAAAAGAGTAAAATCAAAAGGTTAGTCACCGAACGCTGTGACGCCTCCAGCCGGTTCAGTTTCCTTTGCATCTTTCCCAGCCGGCGGGAACGCTCTTCCATCTCCTGCAGACGTTTTGCCCCGCCCCGGTACTGGATGGTTTCATCCAGCCCCCGCAGGGAATCCAGTATGAAACTGTTTAAATCGCCAAAAGAATTTCGCATCCACAGTCCTTCCTGCCCGCCTGCGCGTCCCACCAGCAGGGGAACCGCCGCCCCCACTGCCAGATAGCCTGCCAGCGCCAGAATCCCCGCTGCCGCAGAATTCCTTCCTATGTATAATATCATGATCCCCGAGGTAAGTACTGCGATCACAATGGGAGAAATGGTATGGGCATAAAACACCTCCAGCAGTTCGATGTCCGAGGTAAGCACTGCGATCAGATTTCCCTTGTCACGCCCCTCCAGTTTGGCCGGACAGAGACGCCGCAGAGCGGCAAACACCTTATGACGGATCACCGCCAGCAGCTTAAAGGCAATAAAATGATTGCAGTACTGTTCCCCGTAGTGCAGAACGCCCCGCAGCACTGCCAGCAGGATCAGCAGGAAAAAAAGGGAAGTAAATCCCATGGATGCAAAACCTCCCGTCATACCCGGCATCAGGGAGATCCCCATCATTTCCATCAGCCCGCGAAACAGCGCCTGTCCGGCCAGAATGGTCAGAAAAATAGCGCACAGATAGCCGGCCACTCCCAGAAGGATCGCCAGGCACATCAGGGGCAGCAGCGGCTTTACCAGTCCGATCAGCCGGCCCATAACCGCAGGCCCGCTTCTTCGTCTTCCTTCTCTCATACTCTCCCCCTCCTTCCATAATTTTCCAGCTCCTGCTGATGTTGAAACAGCTCCCGATAGGGGCCTTCCTGCGCCATCAGAGCGTCATGGTTTCCCCACTGAACGACCTTGCCCTGTTCCAGCAGATAAATCCGGTCTGATTTCACCACATTGGCCAGACGGTGAGAAATCAGAATCACCGTCTTCTTTTTGGCCAGTCGGTGAATCACATCCATGATCATCTCTTCGCTCTCCATATCGATATTGGAGGTAGCTTCGTCAAAGATATACACCGGTGTGTCGTGCAGCAGCGCCCGGGCCAGCGCCAGCCGCTGACGCTGGCCGCCTGAGAAATTCTCTCCTCTTTCCGCCACTGCTGTCCCAAGTCCCTGCCGGCTGTGCAGAAAATCATAAAGGCGCACTTCCCTCAGTACTTCCTCCAGCTCCTCATCAGAAGCATTCTCTTTGCCCATCCGCAGATTTTCCTCCACCGTGCCTTTAAACAGATAACTGTTATGGCTGACCATAGTCACTGTATCCATCAGACTGGCCTCCGACACCCGGGACAGTTCCATCCCTGCCGCCGTGATACTTCCTTCATATCCTTTGTTTCTGCCTGTGAGCAATCCCGCCACTGTACTCTTTCCGCTGCCGGACAGCCCCACCAGAGAAGTAAAGCTGCCTGCCGGAAAATTCATGTGAATTCCTTTCAGAATCTCCCGGTCCGGTTCATAGGAAAACCGGACTTTGAACATAGTAATGTTCACCTGCTCCTCCTGAATCTTCCCTTCCTCTTTCTCCGGTTCCGGAAGGTCCAACAGCGCGAACATTCTGTCGCTGGCCGCCATCCCGTTCATGGCGATGTGGAAAAAGGAACCCAGCAGCCGCAGGGGGATGAAAAACTCCGACGCCAGCAAAATCAGCATCAGTGCGCCTCCTAATCCCACATGGCCGGCGCAAAACTGGCAGACGGTGACGATCATGCCCGCCGCTGCTCCGCCATAGGCGATGATATCCATCACACTGGTGGAATTCAGCTGCATCATCAGCACCTTCATGGTGATCTGCCGGAACCTTTGCGCCTCCTCGTCCATCTTCCGGGCCCGGATGCCGTCACACCGGTATATCTTCAGCGTGGTCAGACCCTGAAGATTTTCCAGAAAGCTGTCCCCCAGTTCTGTGTAAATTCCCCAATACCGTTTCAGAAGTTTCCCGGCTATTTTCTGTACCGCCACGATGGATACCGGTATCAGCGGCACACAAACCAGCAGCACCAGACTTGCCTGCCAGTTGACAAAGGAAAGGATTACAAACAGTGTCACCGGCGCCGCCAGACTGTAGAACAGCTGGGGCAGATATTTCCCGAAATACGTTTCCAGCTGTTCCACTCCTTCGGCCGCCATCTGCACCACTTCCGAAGTAGATACCCCTTCCCGGTAAGAAGCCCCCAGCCGCAGGAGCTTTCGGTAAATCTGCTCCCTCAGGATCCGTTTCACATCCATGCTGGCCGCAAAAGAAGCCTGCGCCGCCTGCCGGTCACAGAAAAAACGCAGCGCCATTCCTCCTGCTCCCAGACATGCGTAAATGGCCAGCCGCTTTTCTGTCAGCGTGCCGAAAACGGCTCCGTCCAGCGTCATGGCCACGGCATAGATGATCAGTACCTGACACAGCAGCGCAAACCACTGCCACAACACCTGGAACACAATGTATTTTTTCCCGTGGGCCAGAAGCCCGATCAGTCTTTTTTTAATCATAAGCTTCCTCTTTTTTGACTGTTTTTACCCGCAGGAAAAAGTAAAGCACATGGCAGACCCACACCGCTGCCAGGCAGATCCGTCCCACAGGCACGTCCCGCATCATGACAAAGGCTGCCGCCATCACCGCCGTCACCGTTCCCACGATGGAACACTTGGTCTTTAAAGTCATGGCCTTCTGCCGGACAAAGCTTTCCAGGTGCTTTTTGTAAAGCTTTGTCCCCAGAAACCAGTCATGGAGCCTGCGGGAACTTTTGGCAAAGCAAAACACCGTCGCCATGAAAAAAGGCACCGTGGGTAAAATGGGCAGAATCACTCCCAGGGTCCCCAGCCCCAGACAGAGAAATCCCAGCAGAAGCCAGAAAATCCGTAATGGTTGTTTTTTCACCTGCAATCGCCTCCCCTCTCACACTGTCAATACAAATTTTTTCTCGCCTACCTTCGTCACATCCAGTTCAATTCCATACAGAGAACGGATACTTTCCCGGGTGATCACTTCCTGGGGATTCCCTTCCATCTCCACCAGCCCGTCCTTCAGTCCGATCACACAATCAGAAAAATAAATGGCCTGATTAATATCGTGGAGTACCATGATGATGGTGATCCCAAACTCCCGGTTCAGCTTTTTCACCAGCTCCAGAATCTCAATCTGATACCGGATATCCAGATAGGTGGTAGGCTCGTCCAGAAACAGGATCTTCGTATTCTGCGCCAGCGCCATGGCAATCCACACCCGCTGGCGCTGACCGCCGGAGAGCCGGGAGATCTCCCGGTCCCGGTATTTCTCCACATTGGTCACCTCCATGGCCCATCGGATCAGCCGTTCATCCTCCTCGCTTCTTCCCCGCATCATCTTCATGTGGGGCGTACGTCCAAAGGATACCAGACGCTCCACGGTAATATCGTCGCTGGAGGTATTGTACTGATGGACGATGGAAACCCTCCTGGCAAATTCCTTCAGTCCCAGATTCTGGATATTCTTCCCTTTGAGAAAGATGTCACCCCTGCGGGGGTAAAGATTCCTGGTCATCAGAGAAAACAGCGTGGTTTTTCCACAGCCGTTGGCTCCCATGATGGTGGTGATATCCCCCGCTTTAATCCGGAAGGAGATATCCTTCAGCACCCGGTTCTTTCCGTAGGCAAAAGAAAGGTTCCTCACCTCCATGGCAGGTTTGTTTTCAGTTTGCATATTTCTTCGACCTCCTCAGCAGAATGATAAAAAAGGGACCGCCCACCACGCTCATGATAATGGAGGCCGACACCTCATAGGGAGCCGCGATGGTCCTGCCAATGGTATCCGCCAGCAAAAAAGTAAAGGCCCCCGACAGCATGGAAAAGGGGATCAGCGCCTTATGATCGCTTCCCACCAGAATCCGTCCGATATGTGGTACGATCAGCCCCAGAAAACTGACGGCCCCGGCCACCGCCGTGGAAATGCCTGCCAGCAGTACTGCCGTCAGGGAGATGAGGATCCGCATGGTGTTGACATTGACCCCCAGCCCCCGGGCTGTCTTGTCTTCCAGCGACAGCAGGTTGCATTTTCCTGCAAAAAACAGCGCCAGTATCAGTCCCACGATGACATAAGGCACCAGCGTCTTTACATCGTCCCAGGTTTTCATGGTGATATTGCCGTTGACGATGGAGGCCACCCCCGACATGCTGCCGCCGCTCATGGAATTCAGCGCGCTGGACAGCCCGCTGAACATGGCGTTTACCGCCACGCCCACCAGAATGATGCGAAGAGGGCTTAAGCCCCCCTTCCAGGACAGTGTGTAGACCAGAAAGAAAGCCAGCACTCCGCCCAGAAAGGCAAACAGAGGCGTGAAGAAAAACAGCATGGGGGCAAAAGCGGTGATCAGCACCGCCGCAAAACTGGCTCCGCTGGAGATTCCGATGATCCCCGGATCCGCCAGAGGATTCTTCAGCACTGCCTGGAAAAGAACGCCGGATACGGCGATGGCTGCTCCTGCCAGCATGGAAATGATAATACGCGGGAAACGAAGATCAAAGATCGTCGCCACATCGTCGTTATATTCCACAAACAGCCCCTCCCATAACTGAGTCAGACTCACCTTCAGGCTTCCGATATTCACCGCCGCGAAAAAAAGCACACACAGCAGGAAAGCCATGATCACAAAGGAGAGAACCGCCCGCAGCCTTTTCTTTCTTTTCCGTACTATATCCTGATCTTTTTCCTGTAATTCCATAGCTTCCCCCTTTCTACTTTGTAGCTTCTTTCAGTGTTTCCTCATCGGTTTTTTCTGTGGCTTGGGAATCTTCAGCCGCCTCTGTTGCCTTTTCACTGTTCTCCTTCGCCCGGGAGACATTCTCCTCGCTTTCCGGGTACAGCATGGGCTGCAGTTCCTCCAGCGCCTCCGGATAACGGAAGGTTGCGCTCATGCCGAACAGTTCATATGTCAGGTCATAGACCCTTCCCTCCTGCACCGCATCGAAATGTTTCCAGATATCGTTGGTTTCAAAATCTTCCTGGAACATCTCCACCACCTGATCCGGCAGCGCATGGGCCGCACGCAGGATCACATCCGGCTCCTTCGTCTTCATATCCTCCGTGTTCACTGTGAGAAATTCCTGGTTCGTCCCGGCATAGACATTTTCCCCGCCGGCCAGCTCCACCAGACTTCCCACATAAGAATTTTCCGTGGCGATGATATAAGAACCGGGAAGTCCCATCAGCACCAGCACTTTGGGAGATTCTTTCCCTTCATTTTTACCCTTATACTCTTCATAAAACTCCGTGAACTCATCTACCAGCTCCTGCGCCTGCGCCTGCCGGTCAAAAATCTCTCCCAGTTCCTGAATCGAACGGTACATCCCCTGCACGCTGCGCAGATTCAAAAAAGCCCAGTCCGTATCGATGGCTTCATATTTGGGCTGCTGATCCGACTGCAGGGAGGAAGGGCTTAAAATCCAGTCAGGATCCAGAGAAGAAACGATCTCCATATCCGGCGCCATGGCCGTCCCCACCTGGGGCAGATCCGCGTATCGTTCCGGCACTTCCGATATGGTGGTTTTACAGATCCCCACCAGATCCAGATCCAGACGGTCACAGATGTCCGCCGTGGCCGCCGAAGTGGCAATGATCCTGGGAGCAGAATCCATAGCCTCTACCCTGGCCGCAGCCGCTTCCACCGCCGCTTTTTCCTGCGGATCGGTGATCTGCAGCAGACTGCTGGCCGTCTGCTCCTCCCCGGCCGAGTCATCTGTCTCTTCAGACGACTCCTTTGCTTCCCCTTCCGGATCCTGATTGACACAGCCTCCCATCGTCAGACAAAGCAGCGCCAGCGCCGCGACGATGGAAAGCACATACAGGATTTTCCTAATCTTCATCATCTTCACCACCGCCCCATCGTCTCCAGTTTTTGCGGAAGAAATATACGATCCCCGCAGCCGCTCCCAGCAGAATCAGACCTCCCAGGACAAATACTGCCCCGGCGATAAACAGATAACTGACCAGCGCCTGCCCGATGCTCTCTCCCAGTTCGCCGGCCGCAGCCTCCCCTTGCGTGGAAAGACTTAATCCCTGAGCATCGCTGAGCGTCTCATCAGTGGAAACTTCCGGCTGTGGCGTGGCCGCAGCCTCGATACTGCTCTCCAGCTCCATAGCCGGCTCTTCCTGTTCCTCTGATTCGGGAGCAGCCGTCAGCGTTGGAGTCGCCGCTTCGCTCTCCAGCGCTTCTGCTGTCGGAGCGGGCGTGGTTTCCGCTGTCTGGGACTGCAGCTGTGCCGCCTCGCTGCTTTGAGCAGATGTACCGGCGGAAGAAGATTCCGCCGCCGCTGTGCTCCCGGAGGCTGCCGCCGCATCACTGCCTGCGGCGGCAGTCACCATGGTGGCGTTCATATCCGTATTATTTCCCTGGGAAAAATCGCTGGGATAGAGGTAAAACACCACGTCCCTTCCCATGGGATCCACATACATGCTGCCCCGCACCACGCAGTTTTCACTGGGTACCTGAATACAGATATCCGCCGTAGTTCCATTGCTGTCCGAGCCGTTTCCGGTGACACCCACCGCAGGAGTGGCCCAGCCGGAATCTCCCACATTCTGCACCCAGAAACTGTGCCCGGAGGTATAATCCATCAGACTCATGCGGATCGTCAGATAATATCCTCCGGAATCCGTCAGTTCCAGAATACCGGTGGTATATACGGCCCCCTCCACCATACCCTGTCCTGTGGCATAGGAAGCCTCGCCGCCGGAATCTTCGATCTCGCCGGTCACCGGATGTGCATAGCAGGGATGGATGACACAGGTGTACACCGTCCCCGATTCCGCCCATACCGGAACAGCAGGAATGCCTGCCCCCCAAAAGAGGGCAAGCATCATGCTTAAAAGTCCGGCGAGGAATGCTTTTCTTTTTCCCTTCGCCTTCATCTTATTTCCTTTCCGCCTTACGGCTGTCTCTTTCGCTTTGTTTCATATAAAGAGCCAAAGCTGCCGCTCCAAAAGCCAGAGCCGTCAGTCCGGCCAGCGCGCCCACCGGCGTCTCGTCCCCGGTCTTCACACTGGAAGCTTTCAAAGAAGAACCTGTACCGGAAGTACCGCTGCTCAGTCCCGAGCTGCCGCTTAATCCGGAACTGCCGCTCTTTAAGCTGCTTCCGCTGCCGCTTAATCCGGAACCGCTGGTTAAACCAGCGCCGCCGCTTAAATTGGAACCGCCGTTTAAGTCAGTTTTATCGCCATTTTCATCATCGGCGCCGTCATTGTTTCCATCACCCTCAAAGTCAGGATCATCGGCATCGGCACTTTCGATGGTGCTCCAGTCAAGTCTCAGGAATACCGGCTGGGTTCCTGTGCCCGCAGCGATGGATTCCATGATAGGTACAAACACCTGCAAAGGCACATATCCGTCTTCCAGCGCTTCCGGGATCAGCTCGAAGGTTACGTAATCCGGATAATCTGTGCCGAAACTGTCTGTGATACGGTTTCCGCTCTCATCCGTCTGATAGGAATCTACCGTTACGTCCGCCAGACTGCCCTGAGGCGCGCCGTACTGATCAATGGTATATCCGGTCAGGAAATATTTCAGCGTTCCCAGATACCCGAACTGACTGTTGATCTTAAGACCGTTGAAGTTCATGGTGAGGTAATATTTTCCGTCCTTCACCGTCAGTTTGATGGTGTGGTTAATGGCTTCGTTGGACATGGAGTAAGTCTCCTTGTCAATCTTCACCATCTCGCCGTTGATGGAATACACACCGTCCTTTAGATTCCTGTAATCCAGGGTGGTGTCGCCCGGTTTGTTATCTCCGTCATCCGGTTTGTCATCTCCGCCCGGCGTTTCCGGGTCAGGATTCACCACAGAGGTCTTTCCTTCCAGATCCAGCATGGCCATGGCCAGCGCCGATGCCTGGGCATTGATCTCTTCCTGCGTTGCTTCTTCGTCATTGTAAACTGCTTCCGCTGCCTTAATAGCCACTTTCAGGGCTTTAATTGACTCAGCTGTGTAGAGATGTTCTCTTCCGGCCATGTTGGAGGCCGCTACGATCATCTCGTGAAGTCCCTGTCTGTTCACGGCGACCTCATCCACTCTCTTCAGGTTGTTAACTGCATAGGTGAGAATTCTTACCTGGGCATCCACTTCCTCCTGACTGGCATTCTCATTTTCATAAACTGTCAGCGCCTCATCATACAACGTCCGCAGAGTTTCCAGCGCTGCCGCTGTATAACTGTCCGCATCGTTGAGACACGCATAAGCGTTTTCCAGCGCTGTCTTCAGATCTGTCTTTACAGCTCCCACGATTTCCAGTCCCTGGATAGCTTCATCGATCGCCCTTACGCATCTGTTTACCTGGGTCTGGGTAGCCTCTTCGTCTTCATAGACCCTGGCCGCCTCATCTCTGGCTGCCTGAAGAATCTGTCTTGTAGCTTCCGTATAAACCACATCGTCACGGTTCAGATAGGTGTCCGCCACTTCAATGGCTTTCGCCAGTTCACTCTTATCCACTTCCACAGCTTCCTGGCTGAAAAGATGATAAACTGCCGTCAGAGATTCCGTCATGGCGTCCACCGCACTCTGTCCCACATTCAGACTGTTATCCACATATTTTCCGGCCACAATGGCTGCTTCCAGGACATTTAACTCTTCCTGAGTAAAGTCTGCAGCCGTCAGGGCTCCTTCCTGCGGATTTTTATCACCCAGCTGCTCTTTCAGTTTTTCCAGCGCACTGATCTGTGCCTGAAGGTCTTTCTTGTCTGTTTCAACACCGCTTACCTGAGTCAGCGTACTCCAGTCCAGAGTCAGCTTTGCATACTGACGTCCGCTTCCTGCTGAAATACTTTCCATCACCGGTACGTATACTTCCACCCAGAACTGGCTGTAATCAAAGTTCACCGGCATCGTCACGAAATGGGGATATTCTTTTCCCTTCATGGTGGCATCGGTTCCCGTCTCGGGATCATTATAGGAATCATATACCTCCTCATAAACCGATTCCACGTTCACAGACACTTTCTCCTGGCTTGCATCCGGCAATTCTGCATCCGTATAATCCGGGAAGTAATACAGTTCTCCCAGATAACCGGTCAGGCCGGTGGTAGTCAGCGGTCCGAATTCCATCCGAAGCGTTGGCTGTCCGTCTTTCATGATAATCTGCATCGGTTTTTTCAGCGCCGCATTTCCCATCGAAGTCTGATTATCATTGCTGGCATGCATGATAGCCCCGTCAATGGTATAAATACCGTCATAGACCACTCCCTCTTCCTCTGCTTTGATAAGGGAAGCGGAAGTTTTTTCCAGCAGCTGAATATGCTTGTCCACATCCGTCTGGGATGCTGCACCATTGCTCAGAATATTCTTTGCCGAAGCAACCGCCGCTTCAAAAAGCGCTGTGGTTTCTTCTGCATATCCCGATGTATCCATAGCATCCGCCTGTTCCACCAGGTTCTGAAGTTCACTCTTATCCACGGAACCGTAGAGATTGTCCAGCGCGTTCTGCAGCAGAGTCAGCTGTCCGTCCACATCCGTCTGGGATACGTTGGGATCCTCCAGCACTTTCTTCACAGAGACAAGGGCTGCCTGAAGCGCCTCCCAGCCTGGATAATTATTGTTCTCTATCGCCGCCGCCTCGTCATATTTTGCCTGCAGCTTTGTCTTGTCGGCCTTTTCAATCAGTCCTTCCACAGCCGCGTTCAGTGCGGTCAGCTGCGCTTCAATCTGCTCCTGTGTCAGATCTTCTTTCTCCAGCAATGCCAGGGCCGCTTCAATCTGCTCTGTCAGCTTCTGATAGCTGGCCGGTGTGTAGAGATTTTCATCCAGAGCCTGCGCTTCCTGAATCAGTTTGGAAAGAATATCCGGATTCAGATTCAATTTCACACCTTCCAGAGCCGTTTTTACCAGTTCTGTCTGTTCATCAACAGCTGTCTGATCTGCTTCTGGATTCTGTAATACTGCCAGCGCATCTGCCACAGCTTTCTGCAATGCGGCTACTGTTTCGGGATCATATTTATCGGCATTTACTGCTGCATCGTCCAACTTTTCCTGCGCCTGATTAATCATTTCCTGAAGACTGCTTCTGTCCACATCCGGACTTACCGGAGTATATTCATCCCACTTCAAATCAAGATAAGCAAACTGTGTACCGCTTCCCTTATTAATTGCTTCCATAACCGGTACATAAACCTGAATCAAAATAGAATTCTCAGTTTCAAATCCGAGTTCGCTGTCTGCGTTGGCCGTTACTTTTACCGGAATAGAAACCGTTTTCGGATACAACCGCCCTTTCATCTGGCTATCTGTTCCTGCCTGCGGATCATTATAATTGTCATACACGCCATCCCATTCTTCCAACACCACAGCATCTTCTGTGGTATATTTCACAGGATAACCATACTGATTTTCTTCTTCCACACTGATCACTTTCTTGAGCCAGCCAAGATACCCTGTCAGTGAAGAATTCTGAAGTGCATGGAATCCAAGTTCCAACACAGCCGTTCCGTCTTCTGACACAACCAGAACAGCTGATGACTCCATTCCAGCATTTCCCATAGACAATTCTGTGTCAGATCCCCATTTACGCATCTGAACCGGCACAATATAATTTCCTGCCGGAATTTTCTCCGATTCCTCTGCTTTCACCGCCTTAGTGTAATCAAATACAAGACGTGCGTCCTGCTGCACATCGCCCATAGCGTCTACTTTCACACGAACATAAATAGTTTCTTCCTCTGCCGTGCTGCGGTTCAGTTCAAATATCTGTGGAAATGTAGACGTTCCACCGGCCAGATCTGTATCTTCATAGGTTTGAATTACTTTCACTTCGCTGCGATTTGCTTCTGTCAGATCTTTAACTGTACTGCCTTCTTTATAACTCCAAAGCTGCTGGAGATGTCCATATTTCTCTCCTGTTCCATCCACATCGATGGAAACGCCTTTAAATGTAAGCTGAATACTGGAGGTTCCTTCCTTAATAGTAACAAGAGCAGTTCCTTCCAAAGCTCCCGCGCCCATGCTGGGCTCATCCTTGTATGCCTGCATCAACGTTACCGGAACCTGGTACGTTCCATCTTCCAGGGTTGTCTCCTGTCCAAATTTTTTAAAGGTCAATTTCTGAAGCGCAACCTGAGACTCCTCCTTCCCATCTGTTTTAGCCCGCGCTGAAATATTAACAATGCCGTCTTTTACCTGTTCATCTTCACCAGTTACCGTAAATTTATCAGTGTATCTCTGCCAGTTAAAATCTCCTTCCTGAGCACTTACGGAATATTCAACCACCGCATTTTCTTCTGCCGTAATTTCTATTTCATAGGAATCATTTTCTTCATTATACGTATAATTGATAACCGGTGTTTCTGTAATCGCTTCCGTCGCCTGTTCTTCACCGGTAATCTGCTGAATAGTGTTACTATAATCCAGCCAGAGAATAGTACCCTGCTTGCCCATCAAAGATACATTCGACTCAATGCCCGCATACACCTGCTCAAACTCACTGAAAAGAGGAACTATTGCCGTTGCAATGGTGTCATCATCATTATATGTATAAGATACTTCCTTGGCATCTCCCATATTAGAGGAACTGAATGCCGCCGCCTGGTCACCAGTATTGTTATCATTATTCTCCCAGTACCACATATGAGTCAAACGTCCCGGTAAATTGGCGACAGACATTCCCTGTAACGGAACCGACAAATATTTTTTTCCGTCCCTGACATAAACCGTAGCATCTCCAGCGATTGCTCCTGCCCCCATTGAATCAACTTTTATTCCCTGGTTTCTCCAGATTCCTATATTTATCATATCCACAGGAACCTGATAGGAATCACCTTCCCGCATGTTGTCCCACCAGGAAGTTGAAAAACTGATCGTATAGGATGAAGTTGGAGAAGCATTGTATCCTTCTCTTACAGCATAAGCCTGGATTACCGTCGGTTCGCCATCTGTCAGCGCCGGAACACGAAATTCGCCTTCATACCGATTGCTGTTTTCTGTTGGTTCACTTCCATCCACCGTATAATATATCTTTGCTTCTTCTGTAGCTGTAGAAAGCCTTACATTATAATAGCCGGTCTCTGCAGTGACGCCATTTTCCTCAAAGGCATAATCATATCTGGCATCAATCACCGGAACCTGAACGGTTTCTGCCAGCTCACCTTTCGCCTTAAACTCAATCTCCAAAGATGCAACATTTGACGTGGTATAACCATCCTTCACCGAGATGGCTTTAATGTTGTAAATCTGTCCATCCTCTTTATCAGTCTTTAATGTAAATGGCTCCGTATACAGATGTTCTTTACTCTCTGTCGGTTCTGTTCCATCTGTTGTATAATAAATCTGTCCATCTACAGCGTCGCATTGTATAGAAATTTCCGCATTATCTTCATTGATAAACGCAGTCGCCCCTGTGCTCGTTGTGATGCGTGGCGCGGTGAGTACAACACCCTGCTCATAGCTGTATACGTCACTATAATTAACCGCCAGAATCACATCCTGCCATCCCGACTCTCCCTGCACTTTCACCTGAAGTTCTATATATGCCTCATTTTTGTCTTTATCAGTCAGAGACAAACAAACAGTTTTGGGATAATTTCCTTCTACATCCATATATTTTTCTACTGACTGAAGTGTTTGCCCATTATATCTGATATTTGAAATATATCGATCATTTTCTGATTCAAGTGTCAAATATATTTCTTTTTTTCCACTTTCTTTCACAGAGATGACCGCTAATCCATTTCCACCGATATAAGAATCCAACATCGATGTTTTGGAAAACCATTGATCGACCGGAGTGCCGTCATCATCTGTCTGCGGCGTTACAAATTCCACCGGAACTTTGTAATTTCCTGCCTCCATATCTTCTTCAAGGTTTGTCAGCGGTGTCCGCATTAATATGTATGTTCCGCTGGGATCTCTATTTTCCTCATAGGTTCCGATTATGTTTCCCATCGCATTTGAAGTAGGATATGTGTACAGTTCTTCTATCTTTCCATTGTTCAGATAGTATATTTTGCAATTAGAGGGATAATAACCCTCTTCTTCATCTTCTTCATCAAGATTAAATACGATATTCTTTTTTACCGTACTGCCAAATGAATCAATACTATAAATACCTTCTCCCCATTCTCCCGTCGGATTCAAAAGGACGATGGCATTTCCGTCTGGATCAGACAGATTAATATCATAAAGTCGGAAATCTCCGAACTGATCCCCTGCCTCCTCTTTCAGCAAAGAAGCTGCTTCCTGCATCCTTTCACTGTCAGATATCTTTGACACAGTCAAGACAGTATCATAAGGAATCGTATTATTATACCCGACCACTTCTATACCTGTCTCTTCATCGGAAACTCCACTGATTCCCGCTTTTGAAAAAGGCACTTCCAGACTTGTCTCTTCCAGCCACTGTCCATTACCGTCTGCAGTCTTAACACGACCTCTTACCCGCACGGTTTCTGTGTATGCTTCCTGTCGGTTACTGTCCGCAGTAACCATAAAACTGTTGGTCGAACTGCTGTCTGTATCCTCCGTAATCTCCTCATCTCCCGCTGTACTATAATACCAGGTGATTCCTCCATATTCTGTACATGGGTACTGGATATAATAATTCAGCAAACGGTTTTTATTACTTGCACCCGGCTGCGGACCAAACAACCCGTCAGATGTTTTATAATAATTATATGGCCAGAAAACCGGCGTAATCTCCGGCTTTTCCTCCGTTACCTCTTCTAAATGCAATGTTGTTTCATAATCTTCTGCACTTACTGTAGCCTTTATTCTGATACTTGTATTTCCCGCTTCTTCAAAACTTGTGATATCCAACGGTATTCTGGCAGAATAAATCTTCAAATACCTGTCTCCCGATAATTTACTGGATGAATAAAACACTTCCCGATTTTCATCCTGAAAACTCTCCGTTACATCCACAAAATATTCTCCGTTTTTATATTCCAATCCAGATAACAGGTCAGTAGGCGCGCCTGGTTTATCATTTTTTATATTGTACCTTTTCGCTGCAAACTCCAGTCTCAGATAAAATTTTTCGCCTTCCTGGACAACCTGACCGTAATTCAAATTCATATATTGAACCATTGCATTGTCCTTGTCGACCTCCACGGAATGTTCCGACGAGCTCAGCGTCACATACCTGGTATTCTCCGAAGGAGCTGCTTTAACCTGCAAACCGGGAAGAAGAACAGTGCACAATAACAGACTTAATATTCCAGCTATCTTTTTCATCATATTCAAAAATAAGGATGCCAGAGCATTCTGACATCCCCGTCCTCCTCCTTACTATGATTAGTATTCTGCCAATTCAGAAGAAAAATATAAATCGGCATCGCTTGCCATATCCATCGGATAAGTTCCCATAAGAATATTATAACCAGTTGTAACATCCAGATAGGTATCTGTATCTACACAAAATCCCCCAGTTTCTTCATCCACAAAAACATTTTCCGTATCCCAAATAGTCACAACGCCTGTGTCAGGATCATTGTCGCCATCGTTTTCATAATCTGCCGTATAAACTTCTCCATTAACTGTCAGACTGGTCAGTTGACCTGTGCCTGAAAAAGATCCCATACTGTGTGTAAACACTTTTACCGGAATTGTTATCTTATAGCAATCCTTTGCCTCGTCTACTGTAACTTCACTTTTACCAGCAACCGCTTTCTGTACCATAGAGACAGAACCTGAACCTTGTCCATCTTTACAGAATTTCGCATATACATCTCCATCCGCTGCAAATGCTGTTGCACTCATGGCCAGCATCATGGTTGCTGCGGCCGCAAGACCAACTACTTTTTTAAATTGCATTACAAATACCTCCTGTTCCTGTATTTCACTTTGCCTCTTTGTTAATGTATCGGCATTTGTGTAATTGTTTTTCTCACACTTAGTTAGCCTATACTAACTTCTATTTTTTCAAAAAAGCGGTGTGCACATTCTTTCCGGAAAACCGCTTTTTCGATCTCTAAAGGCTTGGTTAGTTATGGCTACCTCGTGATTCATATATATCACATATGGATTCCTCCTGTCAACGGCATGTTTTTTCGATTCGTCAAACTGATGCGCAGTTTTTGAATGGAAAAATCGCCGGTTTTCTGCCCGCTTTTTTGATGAAGCTGCAAGACTTCCTCATTTCATCCGGTAATAAATTTAATATTTCTGTAATATTTCACAGCCAGAAAACCAGCATGGCGGTGCTCTCCGGCATATGGACGCGTCCCACATTGCAGGTGACCGTTACCGCCAGTTCACCCCGGATCCCCCCTCCGCTTCGTCTGCGCAAAGTACATGCCTCCAGCGGCAGCCGCAGCCGTCCGCCGGTTATCCTGGCCAGATGAAGGACGCCTCCCTGCTCGTATTTCAGACTTTGAAGGTGTCCTTCCATGGGCGCCCCGTCGATATTGGAATGAGCGCTCATTTCACAGATGGTCAGTTCCAGCCAGCTGCCTCTTTTATTGTGGCGTAAAAGACCGGGTTTGCGAAACCCTCTGTTCGCCATGGAAATTCCCCGCTCGTCCTGCCCGTGCTCCACCCGCAGCAGCAGGAAAAAGACTTCACTGGTACCGTATTCCAGTACTTCGCTTAAAATATTTCTGGTTGCTGCACGGTTCTTCCCCTGAAAATCATCTTTACGGTTTCTGTCATAGCGCAAAACGGCTGTCAGCGTCAGATAATCGGTGTTTTCAATCAGATTTTTCACATTCTGGGGAATCTCCCTTTCCGGAACCCCTGCTTTTCGCAGGAAAACCGGCAGTTCACTCAGGAGTCTCTGATATCCTGCCAGCCAGGTTTTCCCCCGTTCGGTGAAGGTATAATCCTCCGTCAGATACCCCAGTTCGCAGCAGATTTTCAGATAACGGCTGACAGAGCCGTGATGAACGCCGCAGGCTTTAGCCACTGCCGTTACGCTCCCTCTCTTTCCCCCCTGTTTTTCCAGTTCCGTCAGATAGCGCAGCAGCTGCATGGTGGGCAGATTTTCCCGTTTCAGATTGTCACCTTGTGCCATGATTCCCCTCCTGCCAGATATGTACGTTGATTTCCCGGAAATCCGATTCCGAAGGGAGCGTCTTGTCTTCCTGGGTCAGAGCAACGACACTTTCCCCTTCGATGATGGGATCATCCGGCACAAAGGAAAATACAAAGATCTCCGTCGGAAGCCGGTACTCTCCCTGTCTCTCTTCCGCCCGCTTCCAACCGCTGCGGCTGCAGTACCAGAGGATATTTTCCCTCTCGCTTCTTTTTTTCTTCAGCCAGAAGCTGCTGGCCTCCTCTCCCACCTCCAGCCTGAGTATGCTTTCAAAATCCTCCGTCTCGTCCGCCAGAATTCTGGGATATCGGACGCCGGCGCGATACAGGCTCATATAAAACCGGTATTCCCCGGTTTCATAGAGAAATCTCAGATTGCTGTTTCGGATACTTCGCTCAAACACATCGCCGTATCGGATAAAGCGGCTGAATCCCTGTACGATCTCCTTACTGATCACATGCTCCATGCGGCAGGCGTTCTCCTCCGCCGTTTTCTCATCCACGCCGCAGACCATTTCCAGAAACTGGGTCAGACTCTGATGTCTTGCCAGACACTCCGCCCCCTGAGCCTTTCCAAAAGCCGTCAGCTTTATTTCCTCTCCCGGTTCCCAGGCTTCCAGATAACCGTGCTGCGCCATTTTCCGAAGTAGCCCATTCACCTCCCGTCTTCCCAGATCCAGACTGTCGCATAATTTCTCCGAATTTGCCGGATGTTCTTCCCGATACCACTGATATAAAATCTCCAGTACGTCTTCTTCCCGTTCTTTCTGAGAGTAGGCCACATTTTGCCCCACCTCCTGACTCTGCAGAAATTCCTTTTCTTTTTTCGTCTCCTTTTCCCCCTTTCTCACTTTCTGTAATCTTGTCCTTTCCTTAAAGAATTATTAGTTAGTTTTAGCTAACCCATAACATTCAAAAAAGCCGCTGCTTTCAAGCGGCCCTTTTTGAGTATATTATAAAGATATTTTTTTTAATTTGTCAATCCCGGATTTCCCTTTCAGCTTAGCATTTTGCCAAATTTGCTGCTTTCTTCATGGGGTTGTGATATTGATTGGGTGACTTTTGTTAAAACCCTTCCTCTTTTCTCTGTTTTCGCATCGCCCGTCTGCGGATACCTGCTTCCCACTCCGCTTTTTCCGATTCTGTTTCTACGATCAGGCCTGGCACACGAACCGGTTTATCCTTCTGATCCACCGCCACCTGTACCAGATAAGCCCGGTTTACCGGACGGCGCATACCATCCAGAGTTTCCACATAAGTGTCCACCCGCACCTCCATGGAGGTATTCCCGACATACGTCATCTTTCCAATGAGCACCAGAAGATCTCCCTGGTATACGCCCCGGATAAATTTCAGATTATCCACGGAAGCGGTGATCACATTGCTCTGAGCATGGCGCATGGCCACCAGACCGGCCACCTCATCGATCCATTCCATCAAGCGGCCGCCGAACAGTCTCCCTGAACCATTCAGGTGCTCCGGGCGTACCTGGTATACCTGTTCGATCATAGTATCTGATATATGTTTTGGCTGCACGATGTTTCCCCCCTTTGTATTTCAGTAAAGATGAACCACCCATCTTCCGCTTCTGTTTGATCCCGTTCTGCTCAGTATTCCCGCTTTTTTTAATTTTTTCATTGTATACCGGACTCCATCCACTGTCAGCCCGGTACTCTCTGCCAGTTCAGATTGCGTGATATCCGGCCTGTTTTTTAATGCTGCAATAATTTTTCTTTCGCTCTCTGTGCAGTTTTCCGGTAGTTTTCCGGTAGTTTTCCGGTAGTTTTCCGGTAGTTTTCCAGTAGTTTTCCGGTAGTTTTCCGGTAATTCCTTCCCAATTTCATGTGTTGTTTCATAATCGAAAGAATACTTTTCATCAAGAGGAACTATCGTCCGGAAAATGTCTCCTTCCAGAAATTCCGGATCTTGTCCTGAATAAAATTTACTGTACTTAAATAAATTTCGTACCCCCGATCCCAGGCGATCCGCTCTGCCGATATTTCGGAAAAAAGATGCAATCAGTGGATTCTTGGGATTAGGCTCCAGATTATCCGGTGTAATAACACCCTCTTTTAAAGCCCTGTTTGCATTCTCCGTATACATACGGTCTTTCATAATTACGAATTTAGCCGCATATGAACTGACAAACTCCCTGTGCATCAGAATGTTACTGATTATCTCCCTGACTAATATATTTCTCAAACTCAGACGATTTTCATTCTCAAGGAAAAATTTATCCGGCAAATGCTTTCTGGCAAATTCCATCAGCTGATCGAAACTTTCAACTAAATTTGTTCTGACTATCTCCCGGTCATCATAGCGATCCAGATTTATTCTTCGCACAATTGCATCTGTCTCGTAAGCAGGACAAACATCCCGGATTACTTCATCTTTTCCCAGAAGAAGGATTGCTGCCAGATTAAAACCCCTTTCTCCTGTCGCCATATCTGTCCCATACAAACCAGCGCTCACCAGCATTTCCTGATCGTTCATTGTGGCCCAGGGATGCTTTCCGCCTGCGTGATTCACAGCCATCTGACGAATACGCGGCAACAGATCAAGACGAAGATCTGCCGCAGAAGCATAGGGATATATTTTTTTCTCTGTATAAATATTCTGCTTACGAATGTACATAGATGCAATCTGTGACGTAGCGCTCACCTTTACATCAGCGTCATCGATACGATCATAAATTACTTTTTTATAACTGTGTACTTCCGCACTTGGTGGTACATGGATATGAATCACAGTATGTCCGTCAAACTCCAGTATTTCAGGCGTCAGATAAACAGTTGGCGTAAAAACCATCGGATTACCAATCGTACTGATAAAATTCTTAATCATATCTGATGCCGCTTTTTCCGGTACGCCCATTACTGTCCCATCGTCCAGCACTCCAAGAAACAAATCCCCTCCAAAACGATTTAAAAATGCACATACGCTTTCATATACGTCATGCTCTATTCCGCTGCCGCAGCGTTTAAATTCCACAGCTACCGTTTCCCCAACATTCAATATTGATTTGAATGTTTCTAAATTCATGGAAATATCATCCCTTCTCCCTGAGATTCTTTATAGAAACTATTCTACCATATAAAGTCTGCTTTATGTAAAATATTTTCCGGCATGACATATCACATTCCTTTTCCTCCGCCCGCCTGAATCGCTCTTTCTGCAATAGACGCCCCGAAGGTCTCAAGCAATTTTTGTGACGCATCTATGCTCTGAGCAAGCGCTATCGCGCCGATCTGAAACCTGCCGCTCTTCCCTGCAGAAACCAGCATGCCTTTGGCCAACATATGCCGGATCATTTCCATCAGCGCTGTATCCGTACCACCCGCGGGCGACTGCGCTGTAACAAACGCGGCTCCCAGCCGGCCCTCCAGATCAATCCGAAAGCTGTTGTCAAACCACCGTTTCAACTCCCAGCTCATGCTGGTAAAGTATACCGGAGAACCGAATATCACCGCATCGCTGTTCTGCAGAAACTCCACATCCACTTCATCTTCACTGATATCCATTCTTTTCACCTGGACAAATGGATATTTTTCCAGGATTCCGTCTTCGATATATTCCGCTGCTGCTTCCGTATTTCCTGTCTGACTTACATAAATAATTGAAACTTTCATCAATATAATCCCATAGAAAAATTTTTTAATCCTATGGTTTCTCCTTTCTCAAAAATCACAAATTGTTCATCCCATTTACCGGACACCAGCTTTTCCAGGATCCGGTTGCTTCCCGGCACATAATCCAGAATACAGCGGATCAAATCCGCATTTTCCTGTGCCTGAACGGCAAATTCTTCGCTGTAGCAGTCATACGCGCCTGTATCAATAATATCCACATTGGTGTAATTCTGGAAATATGACCCAAAAACCATGGTCCCAAACTCCATTCCGTAATCTCTGCACAGTTCTTCCTTCATACCTTTTATACTGTATTTTCCGGTATCGCTGTCCCGGATATACATATGGCCTTTTTCTTTCAGATTTGCATGCTGCACATCATCCGTGTGAAGCAGCATGGTGATACAATCGTCCATATTTGGAATCACAATTTTTCTCTCTGCCCTTATTCCATCCCAGGAACCTCCGCAGCAAGCCATCGCTGCCAGCACATTTTCCACAGAATCGGGCAGCTCTGTCAATTTATTCCGCAGACACTGCTTCATGCTCTGAGGATCCACATGGTACTCCCGGTCTGCTTCGATAACAGGAAAATCTGTCTTCATTTTTTTCTGGGCTGCTTCCACGTGAAGAAGCATGGAAGTACAAGCCAGAATCACTGTATTATCCTTCGTCAGCATTCCTTCATCCCCTGTCCATCTCTTCTTTCAGACGGCTCATCAGATGGGACAGAGCAAACATTACCGTTTCATAATGCATATAATCCAGCATATTTTTATCTGTCAGAATCTGCAGACTGGCCTGGAATTCCTCGTCCGACTCCCAGAATCTCACGATGACCGGAAGGAAAGGAAAAAGCGCCAGTTCATAGGCCACATCTCCTCTCTCCAGCTTTTTCCCGCCAAGCGCTTCACAGGCTCTGGCAAGCTCTTTCGTCTTACCGTCAAAATAATCGGCAGCATGCTGAAAGAAATCGCCTCCTTTTTTCAGATTACCGCCCAAAACAGCTGGAAGGCTGTTTACATTTACCCACTCTCCCAGAAGACGGCAGTCTTCTTTGGAGCTGCAAAGCACATCGTAGATAGTCATCGCCTCATTATATCCCGCGCTCTCCTCCGTCCGGAAACCATCCTCCGACCAACTCACCTGACCCGTCTGACAGCTGATCCGATAATTTCGGTCCAGGCATACAAGGTACAGAAAATTCTCATCGTACGACAGATCAAACTTTCTGATCATTGTCTCCCGGTCATACTTAAGAAATACCTTTGCCATATCATTTTTCATCTTCTCATAATTAGAAGTTTCTGTTTTTACCGTCATTATTCTTTCTCCCTGACAATCTGTTTCATCTGATATTTCATCTTCTCCAGCTGGTTTTGATCCCTGGAAATTCGATAAAGCAGAAGGTTGCCCTCGTAAACCGTCAAAGCAAAATCAGCCGCCGCTTCCAGTTTTTCGCCGGACACTCCACTTTTTTGCAGCACCTGGAAAAATATTGCTCTGACCTGATCCATAGCTTCCCAATAAGATTCTGCCAACTCCTCCTGGAAGGCAAGCTCCATACCCAGGACTGCCAGCGGACAGCCGTAATACTGCTTATCCTTCAGCTTTTCTTCAAACACACAAAGGAAGGCGTCGCAAAACGCCTCCCATGAATCGGCCAACTCCGCCGTATCTTTTAAAACATCAATGATCACCCGACTGTAATATCCGATAACCTCTCTGGCAACATCCGATTTGCTTTTAAAATAGAAGTAAAAAGACCCTTTCGGCAGACCGGTGGCATCAAGAATATCGCGGATTCCCGTCGCCGCATATCCGTGCTTCCAGAACAATTCTCCTGCCGCTTCTACAATTTTTGCTTTTGATGCTTCTCCTTTTTTCATCTTCCATCATTCCCAGTTCTCTTTTTCTCATATTTAAACAATAGACCAATCGGTTTATTTTGTCAAGGAGATTCCTTTGCCTACATTCTGCTTTTACGCCAACCCCTTTTTCTCCAGGAAATCGTATACCGTCCTCTCGCCTCTTTTTATTTTCTTAGACCGGTAATCAAACAGCAAAATCGTCAAAAGCGTAAACACAAGCGTAAGTGCGATCATGACTGCCGCCGGAACCGCTATACTTTCTCCTGCACAGATCACGCTGCGAAATGCATTCACCGTGTACGTAAACGGCACCAGATTATGTATCCGGGCAACAAAACCGGGAGACAATTCCACCGGATAAGTACCCGCCGATCCGGCCAGCTGTACTACCATGAATATCAGCATCAGAAAACTTCCCACTTTTCCCAGGCAGACGTTGAAGAAATACATGATCGAAGTGAAAGCCACAGATACCAGACAGGAAAACAAAATCGCTTTTCCCATCTGTTCCGGCGTAAATCCATCCAAAATATGAAGCAGCCATATTAAGAGCGCCCCCTGCAGCAGCGCCAGTGGACAAAGAACAGACGCTTTGCTCATCCACCAGGCAAAACCCGATTTCAGTTTACCCTGGTATTCGGTCAGCGGATACATCAGACAAAAAGCAAGAGAGCCGACCCACAGTCCCACCGACATCATATAAGGCGCCATGGCATGGCCGTTATTTGGAACATCCGTCATTTTACTTTCCCGGCTGTCCACCGGAGCAGAAATCATTTTGATGTTGTCTTCCCTGGCAGTATTATCGTTAATCTGCCGTGCCCCGTCCGCCAGGCTGTTTTTCAGCGTATCCGAACCGCTGTACAATTTTCCAAGACCCGTTCCCAATTCCTGCGAACCTTCCTGCAGCTGTTTGGCGCCAATGTGAATCTGCTGTGCGCCGCCGCTTAGCCGTGCCGCACCGTCATTCAGCCGTATGCTGCCAGCCGTCAATTCTCCTGTTCCTTCATACAGAGAGTTTGTCCCCTCTTTTAATTTCAAAGCTCCCTCTCCCAAAACACCGGCTCCATCCGCCAGAGATTGGGATCCTTCTTTCAATTTTCTGCTGTTTTGATCCAGCTTTTTCACGCCGTCCGTATAGTCGATAATCCCGCTATCCAGCCGTTTCATTCCGTCAGCCAGCTCCTGCACACCCACGGCTGCCTGAGAAACACCTTTCATGAAATCATCGCCATGAAACTTCAGTTGTTTTGCTCCCGCAGAGATAGCAGCGGCAGAACTTTGCAGTTTTCGCGCACCTTCTGACAAGATCGTATCCTTTTCTGTGAGGGTGTTAAACCCCTCTTTCAAAGCCTGGATGCCTGCAGCCGCCTGCGGAAAAGATGCTGTCCCCTTTTCCAGCTGATCCAGCCCGTTTCCCGTCTGCTGTATCCCCTTTAAAAGTGCGGCAGACCCCTGATACGCTTTTTTCAAATCCTCACACAATTCTTTCAGCGAGTCCTGAGAAAATCCTGCTGGAACGGCCGCTGCACGCTCTTTCATTTCCTCTGCGCTGTCTTTCATATGCAACTTTTCTGATTCTATGGACTGTGCCTCGTGCTTCAGTCCCTCTGTCATCTGATTTAATTCCTTTGCAGCTAAAAGGGCAGTTTCTCTTTCTGTCTGCATATCCCCGTTGATCTGGTCAGAAATCTGCCCGACCCTGCTTTCGTAATCACCGGCATTTAACAGCTCTTCCTCTGCCAGACTGTCTCCGGCCGCATTTAGAGAATCCGCCAGCTGATTTAATACCTCCGCAGAAACCGTTACAGTTCCATCATCAGAAGATGCGGCGCTGATGTCCAAAAGCTTCTCAGCCGCAGATTGAAAAGCCATATGCCCATCTGCCAACCGTCGATTGACCCGGGCAATTTTATCATTTCCTTCTGAAACAGCATCGGAGGTCACCCCGCTGTACTGCCGCTGCGATTCGCTCAAATTTTCCCCCCATCCGTCCACATCTTCCGCTGTCATATCGCAGAGTTTGGCGGCGGCGGCAATTGTCTCTGATGATTCTTCCATTCCTTCCGAAACCGTCTCCATCACTTGTCCAGCGGTTAGCATCTCGTTTTGAGTCTCTGCTATTTTTTGAAACAGTGTCTGCATTTCTTTCGCATCGGCGCTGGTCTCCAGGAGAGCAGCCTGATCACTGATGCTCTTTAAAGAAAAAGTCAGTTCCCGGGCGCCTTGTTCCAATGTACCTTCCTTCTCCCCGGATACCGCATTCTCCAACTGTATGACTGCACTGTGGATCTGACCCAGATTTTCCAGACCGGACAACTGTAAAACTCCTTTTTCCAGCTGTTCCACCCCCTGAATATACCCCGGATTTGTCTTTGTCCCATCTCCCAGCAGACCATCTGTCAGCTGTTTCACACCTTCCACATAGCCCACGGTTTTCTCTGTCCCCAAAAGGCCATCTGTCAACCGTGTCACCCCTGCCATATATTCCCGTGCTCCATCTTCCAGAGCAGCTGCACCTTGGGCCAAAGCTTGCGTACCGTCCGCTGCCTGACTGCTTCCCTCTGTCAATTCTCTGGAATGGTCATACAGCCTGCTCACGCCTGCCGTATAGTCCTGAACCCCCTGATTCAATGTACCGGTTCCATTCAGCAGATCCGGCAGTCCGTCTGTCAGAGAACTGACGCCGCGGTTCAGCTGCCCCGCACCTTCATGGAGCTGGTTCACTCCTGCGGTATACGCCCCGATGCCTTCTGTCAGTTCTTCTGTCCCATTCTGAAAGGTCAGCGTACTGTCCGCCAGTTTCTTCAGATTATCTGAGATAGTTTTATTTCCTGCAGACGCATCCTTTACTCCTTCTTTGATCTGTCCGGCTCCATCAGCCGCTTTTTGCATCCCCTCGCCGGCCGCATCGATCTGATCGAATATAACTTCCGTATAAGTCTCCGTCACTTCCTCTGCCACGCTTGTCCGGATCTTTTCCATTCCCGTTTCACTTAGTTTGGAAGCGATATAATTTGTTCCCGGGTTAATTTTGTAGTTCAGCTGCATTTTTCTTGGATGATCATCCATCACCGTGGCTGCATTGGCCGAGAAGTCCTTTGGTATGGTAATCGCCATGTAATAAATTCCCTTTTTTAATCCTTCATCAGCAGTCCGCTGATCCACAAAATGGAATGCCATGGAACCGTCCTCCCGTAACTTCTCCACAAGTTCATCTCCCACGGCAAGCGTAACATCCCGATACTCTGCCGGACAGTCCTCATTCACCACCGCCACCGGAAGTTTATCCACATTTCCATATGGATCCCACATGGATGCCAGAAACAACCCTGCATAAATAACTGGAATCAATGCAATCACCAGCACTACTAACAAGAGAATTTTGTTACGAAACAGACTTTTCCATTCTTCTTTTATCATAATATCCCTTCTTTTACCTCGACAATTTTTCTATTAATAGACGTCATGTTGATTTTTATTACAGGATGTATTATACTAAAAGAAAAAATAAGATACAACCATCAGGTTCCCCAGCAAATGCCGACTACTGCACACACTTTTTAAAAATGTCTATCTGTCTCATAACAGGGAGGAATTTTATGTCAGAAAAAACAGATCGCCGCGTCCGTAAAACAAGGGCGCAGCTTCGTGCCGGACTAGCCACACTGATGCAGAAAAAAAGCATCAAAGAAATTACCGTAAAAGAACTGGTAGAGGAAGTCGATATCAATCGCTCCACCTTCTACCTTCATTACGCAGACATTTATCAGATGCTGGAAAGTATCGAAAATGAACTGATGGACGAAATTCAGAAAACGATACAGGGACATTTCCCCCCCCATGACGCCGGAGGATCTTCTCTGGAATTCGCCGTCGAACTGCTGTCCATCTTGTATCAGAACAAAGAACTCTGTATGGCTCTTATGGGGCCCAACGGAGATATGGTCTTTGTGGGAAAGATCGAAAAGCTGGTGGCTGAAACCGTACTGCCCGATCTCTTCCGCCAGCTTTCCACTGATCCCCATAATATGAATTACCTTTATGCCTTCTGCCTCAACGGCTGCGTCGGACTCATCAAGGCCTGGCTGTCCGGTGGCCAACAGGACTCTCCGGAACATATGGCCCGCCTGATTCACAGGGTCATCACACGCTATCTGGCCAGCAACGCACCGGAACTCTACTGACGAATATCCACTAATCCAACGTCTAACATTGATTCCGAAAATTCAAATGCTGCTCCATCACCATTAAGGTTAAGATACATATTATCCAAATCATTCTCATTCACAATCCAAGCCATATTCACCTGGATACTACCTTCTGGAATATATCCTGCTGCAATATCTATATCATGGATTTTTTCCGGAAGATCAATTTTTCTATTATTGTCATCTGTCTTAATTCCAACAGCGGTACTTATGATATAATTTAACACCTGCATAGGCTATCGTCGATGTAGCCAGTATACATACCGCTGCGGCGGCTGCAACTTTTGTACCAATCCATTTTTTTCTTTTCTGTATATGAACCACTTGTGTGTATTGATTTATAATTAAAACTGACCCAGGTTTTACGAGGAAAACTGACCCACCCTAATAGCGGGGGCGTGAGTAAGTAAGACCGAATCCTGATACACTGCACCTTGAAAATTTAACACTCAGAATTGACCCACCCAATCAGACAATGTACAATCCTTTCCGTGTGCAATCAGTCACGGAGAGGAGGCGAAAGAAGGTGTACGGATTGCAAGATTGGGCAGCTGTCCAACGGGTCTATAAGCAGACCCATTCCAAACGTAAAACAGCAAAGATCCTGGGAATCTCCCGGAATACAGTCAGAAAGCTGCTGAAGTTGAAGGAAGAGCCGACGTACAGCCGGACAGTCTATACATCCTGTCTGGATGATTATAAAGAGCTCATCATTGAGTGGAGATGCGAACCGTATGAATTTAACGGTACGCGGATCTTCAAAGAACTAAAGAAAAAAGGCTATTCCGGTAGCATTGGTCCTGTTTACAGGTTCCTGCAGAGAGTGGACGAAGATGTGGGGCTCATCAGTTCCAAGGCTACCGTGCGGATCGAAACACCACCCGGAGACCAGGCACAGTTCGACTGGTCAGAGTACTCCATGGTAATTGGAGGACGTGAGCGGAAAGTGTATTGCTTCGCAATGATCCTTGCCGCATCCAGGAAGAAGGCTGTCTGTTTTTCCCTGAAAGCGGATGCTCCCGCGATTTATGAAGCCATACAGGAGCTGTTCGATGATCTGGGCGGTGTAACACTGGAATTGTTGATCGATAACCCAAAAGCACTGGTCATTGAAAACAATCCGAAGAGTGAGGACGAGATCCAGTATAATCCCCAGGCTCTGATGATGGCGAAGCATCTGGGAACAGAACTGAATGCGTGTCCCTGTTACTGGCCCCGTAAGAAAGGCAAGATCGAAGCCCCGTTTCACTATATCGAAGAACAGTTCATAAAAGGGAACCAGTTCGCCACTATGGAAGAATTGAACCGGCGCGGCAAAAAGTTTGTGAACGAATGGTGCGATGAAGTCCATGGGACAACAAAACGGATCCCTAACCAGCTCTATCTGATCGAAGAAAAAGCTGTGCTTCTCCCACTCCCAAAGACACGCTACCGGACCAAACGGCTCCAGAAGCGCATCATCAGTCCCGACAGCTACATCCATGTTGGAGGCAGTAAGTACAGCGTCCCCGTGAAATATGTGGATAAAACACTGCTGTTTCGAATCATCTACGGATTCCGGATTGAGATCTATGACATGAAAGAGAACCGGATACTGACGGTGGAGGCTTCAGAAGAGAAGAATACTGTGCGGACAGACCCTTCACACTATGACGCGATCGCAACACCGGTCAGCACTTCTATTCCGCAGATCCGGCGGGACTTTGCCAGACGTTTCTCAAACGGCCAGCGTTACCTTGACGCTGCCGGCAGAAAATTTGATCAGCCTACGCATTACGCAAGAAAGATCATGCTTCTGGGAGAACTGTATGATGACTCCACGCTTGACCGCTTTATCGGTTACTGCATCACTTTAGACAAAATGGATATCACGTCATTTAAGGGGCTGCTGAAAGAATACAATGCGGGGAACCTGACGCTGCCGGAAGTATCTTTGGGAGACGTGGGGGCTGTCTGTAGTAAGGACTATCGGGATGATGACCCTGCCCTGATGCGCGACTGCAGTTATTATGAGACCAATGCGATGTTATCGGAGGTACAAAGATGAACCGGAAGGGATATCAGACGAATGCGGAGTACATCGAATCCATGATGAAACAGTTTAAACTGGTGGATATGCGCGAGCAATACCGGGACCTGATCCTGGAGGCGGAATCTTCTGCTATGGATTATGAATCCTTTCTTGTCAGACTTCTTTCTGTGGAGGAAGAAGGAAAACGTGGCCGCCGGACGGAAAAGCTTCGCAGGGAAGCATGCTTTGAGGCCGAAAAACGGCTTGAGGACATTGACTACGGATTTAATCAGTCACTGGACAGGGATAAGATCACGGAACTTGGAAGGCTGGATTTCATTGATGCCGGTGAGAATATCATCATTATCGGTCCGCCCGGTGTTGGAAAGAGCATGATCGCCACAGGGATCGGCATGAATGCCATCAGCGCGGGATATCGAGTGCTTTTTGCCAATGCCAAGGATCTGGTTGACCGGCTCTATGAAAAAATGCAGGAAGGGACGCTGCGGGAAACATTGGAAGAACTGAATCGGATCCCGCTGCTGATCATTGATGAACTTTCGTATTTAAAAATGGACAGAGAAAGAGAGAGCCTTTTCTTCCAGGTAATCCGACATCGGTATGAAAAGAACTCCCTCATTATTACGACCAACCTGCCCATGGGCAGATGGGACGAGCTGTTTACTGGCAAACTTGCGGCTACAGCGATCCTGGATCGCCTGGTGCATCACTGCCATATCCTTAGTATAACGGGTGACAGCTACCGTGTCAAAGGGTCAAAACAGAGTGTTAAATGAAAGGAATAAGTGAAATGAAGATAGATAAAGAAAAAACGCAGTTGCTTAAACAGGAACTCAGGGAATACGAAAAAACCACACCCATGACGGAAGAAGAAAAGGAAGCCTTGCATGAATGGGTAGCTGCAGGCAACAGTGTACATGAAAACGGGTCTATGGCTTCCTATGAAGGCGGCAGGCCGGTAGATTTCCTGGATGTATACCGTGAGGAGGAAGAAATCCGGCGTGCGCTTGATTCCATGAGTTATGACGAAGGAAGCAAATATCTTCTTGAAGAATACGGCATTGACCGTGATGGAGTCACGACACCGGAGCCGCCAACATATGAGGAATTGAAAGAGAAGACAAACCGGCTTTACAGGACATGTTTCCTGTACCGGGAGTTTCTGGCCGCCAACAATCTGCGCGAGGAAGCATACGAATACGTGCGCGAACATATCGATGAAGAATGGCCGTTTGAGCCGTTCGACTGGGACATCGCACAATAGGAGGCACAGCATGGGCAAAACAATCATTGGGGAAGAAGCATTCTCTAAAATCATTGAACAATACAACAGCGGAGGCAAAACAGCAGCATATGACTATCTCAGGAGCGAGTACGGGATCAAGCATCCTTACTTTGTGATAAACCGGATCAAGGAATGCGGAAAGTATTTATACGATGCCGATACGGATCATTTCTCCGGAATTGACACAAGTGTGGCTGATGGTGTTTTTATGGATCTTGATGAGTTATGCGGAACAACCGCAGTTGCCGCAGCCCGTCAACCCGATCCGGCTTCAGACTCCCGGCCTGCGGCGATGGAAAAACTGGTTCACGAGCTGATCAGTGACCGTCTTCTGACACTAAGCCGCTACATTACCCTGGATTCATCCACAAGAACGATCCTGATAGATCAGACGTCATTGTCAGCAGATGGATATCAGGTGGTAACCCATTAACAGAGTGGGTCAATTCACAGTGTAAAAATCAGGATTGACAGATAGAATTGACCCACCTTAGTACTCCGACTTTATCGGCTACTAAGGTGGGTCAAGATTCAACGAAAAAGTGGGTCAATTTTACTTGACAATCAACAGTGTGTCCTGAAGCTGCTTTTTTACTTCGTTTTGAATCATTGTATGGATGAACTCCGGAGTTTCAGGAATGTCTTTTTTCATATCTTCAAACTTCATATTTCAAAGAATTTATTAGTTTCCTGGATTTTCGCAAAAGAGTATAGCACTCATTAATCAATATACGAATCAACCATGTTCTGGCATACTTATCATTCCTCAAGGTTTCAAACGTCACTTTAACACCACCTTCTTTTTAGCCGGCCAGCTATTTTCTTTACATAGATTAGACGTATAACTTTCCAAAATATCCCCAACAAAACTATTTTTTAATAGTAAAGGAATGATATATTTCTGTACAACAGAAAAACCCCGGAAACTTTTCGTTTCCGGGGTAAATCTTACGTTTGGACACAATGTACCTTACGGTACTCTATATAATTGATAATTACTCGATGATGGAAGCAACACGTCCTGATCCTACAGTACGTCCACCCTCACGGTATCAGAATAGTGTGTTGCAGGGATTAAATGGTTATTTTTCGTGTGTTTTGTACGAGAAAACCCAGATTTTCCGCCGTATCCGTGTAATTTTTGAGGATTTTGTTATCATGGTGTTATCACCTCGACTCAACAAGACCAAATATTTGCTATTTCATAATTTTTAATTTTCATAGCTTTTTGAACACAATTTTTTAATTCATCTGTTTCAGCCTTTCCTGTTTTCATAATGCCTCTATAATACTGATGTAATGCTTCTGTACAATTATATAATCCGTCTAAATAATATCGTTCACCCTTGCTTGATAACTCTTCATATATATCAATACACTTGCCTATAGATAATGCAATGTATCTTTGCTCTTCCTCGTGCATAAAAAATGGTTGTCTAAGCAATGGCGTCAAATGAATCCACAATGTTTTCGAAAATTCTATATCTAGATATTTTATTGCACTAAAAAACTTTTCAAAAGATATGCCTTGCCTATTCTCTTCTTTTAAAAACACTAGACATTGTATACCTGTAAACACACTTGAATAAATTTTTTTGTTTTTAGTTAATATAGTATTTTCAAATACATCAACGCACTTCTCAAGTTCGTCTTTCTCAATCATTTCTAGCATATCAATCGCTACAGTATTAATTTTACACTCCGTCAATTCTTTCTTAATTTTCTCTATCAATGGATATATTTCTGCAATCAACTGGTTTTGTATGGCTTCGCAATAAACAAGTGCAACAAGTTCTCCAATCACTAAGAACTTATCCTCACATTCATCTTTTTCTCCCATAAAATCATATTCTAATAACTTTCTCTCATGAATTATAAATTCATAGGAACGTGTTAAAATTATATTTGCAAGCTCTTTATTTAAAATCACTTTATTACATTGCCTCAAAGATATTCCCGATGTTGAATAAAAAAAACTAAAATAATTCCGAACACTTCCGTACGAATTATTACCTACAAACCCTGTTGAAGTTACACTTTCTACATATTTTGTATTCATTAAATATGTAGAATACAATTCTGCGAAATCAACCGATTCTGGATGCGGTAGTTCTTCCCAAATAAACGGATAATATAATTCCGATATAGGCAACGTTTCTTCACCATTTTTCCAAAAGGTTGTAACAATATCATCTCTATATCTCTCTAATGGTTTATTATTCCACAATACTAACAAGCAAGCTAATGCATTATCTCTTTCAGATATATTTTCACTTGAACTCACGCGAAGAGCTTTTTCATAAAATACTTCCATATCTTCTTCAGATATTTCAAAAGACACATCATTAAAGTAACTAGCCAAATGATATCGCGCATCAAACTCAGAGAAAATAATATTCTGACAAGCATTTGCAATATTTCCATTAAATCTGGTTGAAATTATCTGCAAAATCTTTTTTATATCTCTAACTATAAACGGGTCTTCCTTTTTACTGAATCTACTTAACATTTCCAAAAAAATAATTATATTGGCATCTTCTATAAACACCACTAAACGTGATAATACACTTAAGATGTTCTTCACTGATACAAAATATTGTTTTATATCATAACTATCTTTTTCTGAATACA
>DSLMC04102__coassemble_780_pt1 | contig 34439 bp, 37 predicted proteins | sample DSLMC04102__metabat2_low_PE_042 | metagenome-assembled genome bin DSLMC04102
GCGGCAATTCTGCGACGGATGTTGTCAATGCCGCCATTGACCAGGCTTTTTCCGGCACGGAGTTTTTTGACACGCTGATGGAAAATGAAGCGTATCAGGAAACATACTACAGCTATCTGCGGCAGCTTACAGAAGAATATATCACCGGCGGCGGGTTTGATGAATTTTATAACCGCACCCGCAGTCAGATTGATTCCCTGGTGGAGAATGATCCCACGGCATTTTACACCTATGAGGAATATCTCACCGCTGTGGAAACCCTCTATGAAGTCGTACAGCTCAGAGGAGAATCCATCAACGGTCAGATTGACGGCACGATCCCCTCTCTGGAAAGCGAACAGCGGGAATCAGATGCTCTCATCGATGCCTCCCACCTTGACCTGAGCTGCATGGGCAGTATGAGTATGGGAGACAATTTACAAAATATGGGGTCCGAAGAATTTTCAAGTAATTTCAGCCCTTCTTCCTTCACAGGCGGGGGACAGCCGGAAGATTTTGATCCTTCTCAGTTCAGAAGAGACTCTGATTCAACAGCTGAAAAGAATTTCGTACTGTATCTTGCGTGCTTTGCCCTGCTGGCTGCAGCGCTTTTGTTTGCCGGACTGTACCGCAGGAAACCGCGCAAACGGTAAATTATTCCAGAAATAATGCTGACAGGTATTCCAGATGTTTCGTATTTTCTCTTTTTTACCTTCAGAAAATGATTTATAATAGAAACAGTCAAAAAGGAGGATTGCCATGCATTCAGAACCGCTTGTCAGCATTATTATTCCTGTTTATAATGCAAAAGAATACTTAAGACGCTGCGTCGACAGCGTCCTCAACCAGGAATTTAGGAATTTTGAACTGATTCTTGCCAATGACGGAAGCGATGATGGTTCCGGCGCCATCTGTGACGATTATCGCAGCCGTGATTCCCGTGTTCATGTCATTCATAAAGAAAATACCGGTGTTTCCGATACCAGAAACCGCGCTCTCTTGCTGGCCCGTGGCGTCTATATCCAATTCATCGACAGCGACGACTGGATTACGCCGGAAGCAACCCATCTTTTGATCCGTTCCATGGAACAATACCCCTGCGACATGGTCATATCTGATTTCTACCGGGTGTCCGGCGACCATCTTGCACACAAAGGCGACATCAACGAAACCCGGGTGCTGACCCGGGAAGAATTCTGTTCTTTTATGATGGAAAATCCCGCCGATTTTTACTACGGCGTATTGTGGAATAAGCTGTATAAGCGGGAAATCATTGAGAAAAATCATATCCGCATGGATACCCGCATCAGCTGGTGCGAGGACTTTCTCTTTAACCTGGAGTATATCCGCCACGCCCATTCCTTCTATGCGCTGCAGGCTCCCATCTACTATTACGTAAAGCGAAAAGGCAGCCTGGTCAGCCAGAGCATGAATTTAAGCAGTTCCCTGCGGATGAAAATCAATGTGTTTGAATACTATCAGGAATTTTATAAAGATATCTACGATCAGGAAGACTATAACAACATCCGTTCCCAGCTTTACCGTTTCCTGCTGTCTGTGGCAAAGGACGGCTCCGTACTCCCGCTGCCCCTTTCCGGCACGAAAAAACTGGGAAGCGAACGACACCGTTTTCACGATCAGGCGCTGCAGGCGGAAGGTTTCCCTATGGACCTGTACCGCTTCCGAAAGCTTCTGGAGTACCAGCTGCAGACCATAGCCCGCAAAAACAATCTCACCTTGGAAGAATGCAGTCTGCTCTGCCATCTTTACTACATCAGCCAGTACGAAACACTCCGGGAACTGGCAGACTTTGCCGGTCTTTCTCTCCAGAAAACGACCTACCTGCTGCAAAGACTGGAAAAGAAAAAGCTGATCCGGCGCAGGGAAGAAGAAAAAACAATTACTTTTTCTTTCTTCCCTAAGGCCGATCATATTCAAAAAGATCTAAAAATGATGGAACAGGACTGCGACTCTGTCCGTTTTGCATCCTTTACCGAGGAAGAACGTGACTCCTGTCAGGAATTTTCCCGACGGATCCAGGAAAATATTTCAGATTTTCTGTCGCGGATGTAGCTTTTTCCTGGAAAAGAGAATTCGCAGCAGAAATAAAATCGGATAGATTTTAAAATTCCTTTTTCTTCATAATCGCCAGACTGATCTTCATGGAAAGCAACAGAAGCAACAGGGAAATCAGAACTGTTCCGGCGAGAAAAATTCCCATGCTGACGGTTGGCAAATTGTCCAGCAGACTAAGCAGATCAACATGGAAAACCGCTTTTGCTCCATTCACGATAACAAGACCGATGACTGCTATCGCGCCAAACGACCCGATCATAACGATTCTTCCTTTATCTGCGCCAAATTTCAATTGAAAAGGAAGCATGACTGCCTGAAGGACAATCATAATAGGAAGAATGATTAGGGAAGCTGACATCAATTCCGCAGCAGGCAGTGCGCCTTTTTGCACAGATATAATGATTTCCAGAACCGTTGCCAGCATCCACGCCGCTCCGCCAAACAGCAGACCAAGGAAATATTTTTCAAACACATAATTTCTGCGGCTTACAGGCAATGTGAACAGAAAAGCATTTCCGTTATCAAAATCATCATAGCTGATTGTACTTAAAGTAAGAACCGATACGATAAAACTAAAAAAACCTAAAGGGAATACCAAATCATCATCAAACACCATCATCCCGATGACAATTGCCAGAATAAGTAGCAGGAATTTTTTTTGCAGCGCCATTAATTTAAAATCTTTTACAAATAATCCTTTCATTGTTTATTCCCCCTTATCATCATGGTAATGACTTCATCGATTCCCCCCTTTTCAATCACAAGCCGGGGGAAATTTTCAATATAATACTGTTTCTGATTTGTCAGGCAGTTATATCCGTATGTCTCTTTTCGGGAACGTAATATAAACCGTTTATCTAATTTATGGTATTGTTCTGCGTCCATTTTCAGCAAAGCATAATCACTGAGCAGAACATCCGTATCTTCATGCAGAATCATTTTACCATCATGGATCATATAGAGATCGTCGCATAAGGACTCTAAATCACTGGAAATATGCGAACTGATCAAAATAGAACGGTTATCATCTTTTTCCAGAAACTCTCTTAACATTTCCAGCACTTCATCTCTTGCGATTACATCCAGCCCGGCTGTCGGCTCATCCAGCAGCAACAGTTTGGCGTCGTGGGAGACAGCCACCAGCACTTTTAATTTCGCTTTCATTCCCGTTGAAAATTCTTTGATCTGCTGATCCGCAGGCAGCTGAAATCTTTTTAGCTGTTCGATAAAAAAGGATTTATCAAATTTTGAGTACATATTCTGCAAGATGGGAATGATATCCTTGATTTTCAGATAACCGCTGAAACCAGAGTCAGACAATACGACACCCAGTTTTTCTTTGTCTTTTGCAGTGAAGTCTTTCCTGTCTTTCCCAAGTATTGTAATATTCCCGCCGTCCGTTGAAATCAGACCTAATATCGCCTTAAATGTTGTACTTTTTCCGGCTCCATTTTGTCCAATCAGACCGGTAACGCAGCCAGGCATAAGTTCCAGGGAACAGTCAAGGGAAAAATTGTCATAATTCTTTTTCAGGTGATCGATCTTTAACATACATTAGCCCTCCAGTATTAACTCAAATAAACTTTTGATATCTTCATCACTGATCCCGCAGCGTCTGCCTTTTTGGATCGCCCGTTCTAAATCGGCTTCCAGCTCTTTTTTCTGCTCTTCCAGAAGAAGTTCCGCATTTACAGCCGCTACATAAGTACCTTTTCCATGTACTGTTACGGTAAATCCTTCACTCTCCAGATGATCGTAAGCTTTTTTCACAGTTAAAGCGCTTATTTTCAGTTCCCTGGAAAGCGCACGGACAGAGGGAAGACTGTCGTTTGCCTTCAATTCCCCCCTTCGTATGAGTTTTTTTATCTGATCTACAATCTGCTCATAGATGGGAACCATCAGAGAAGTATTGATTATAATTTTCATATTCTACCCTTTCTTTCGTTGATAACACTATATAACAGTTTATAACTGTTGTCAAGTGTTATATGGTGTTTATTTTGAATTCACAAAAAAATGCAGCTCAAACCAGAACTGCATGGCTTAATTAACATAAGCTTCTTTGCGTTTCCCGATACACGGATGCCCGAAATGTACTGGCTATGGCAAAACGCGGGGCGAAAGTAATTTTGATTATATCTCGTTTTTTAATCCCTCATACATTTTCATACTCACCGGCACAGAAATCCCCAGCCTGTTTGCCTCTCTGACAATATATCCGCTGAACGTCTCGATTTCAGCCGGTTTTCCCGCCCGTATATCTCTTTGCAGGGAACTGGTGGCGCCGTCTGCCAGTTCATGATAAAACCGATACAGGATGGCGTCCAGATGTTCCTGTGTGATGGCCACACCCTTTGCCTTTGCAACCTGGCCTGCTTCCTGAACCAGCGCTTCGTACTGTGCCGCCGTGACCGGATCTTCTCTTAGCTGTCCGATGGTTCTGTCATAAAAAGCCGTTTCCACGTTATAGGCACAGTTTAAAATATATTTTTTCCATATCTCTGCCTGAATATCGGATGATACTTTATGATCGATATCCGCCAGACTGAGAATCTCTGACACCGTCTGCACAGCCTTTCGCCCCTTCTCATCCGGGTTTTGTATTCCGATGCGAAGACTGGCAAAATCTCCCTGCTGAATCACCGATCCATCTTCACCGATAAAAGAAACGATGTAGATCAGCGAATCCACCACCGTTCCTTTATCCAGAATCCGGCGGATCCGTTCACCGGGATCCACACCGTTCATCACCGGAACAATGATCGTATTTTCTGTCACTGAATCTTTAATCCCTTCACATACCTGTTCCAGGGAATAATTTTTCACACAGACAAAAATAACGTCCTGCTCTCCCATTTCATCTGCCGGCATCACATTCCCAGTTTTTACAGCGATCTCTCCTTTATAATCGCTGTGAAGCACCAGGCCTTTTCCCCGCAGAGTCTCAAGCCTTTTCCCTCTGGCAATAAGCGTCAGATCCGGCCAGACACGCCCCAGCATTCCCGCCAGATAACCGCCGACGCCGCCGATGCCTGCCACCGCGATTTTCTTATCCTGTAATCTTTGCTGACTCATATCCTCTTCTCCATCATTTGCTATTTCTTTTTACAGAGAGTATTTCCCAGCACGATTATCATAATCGCATCCAGAAAAATAACACCGGCTGCAATCCAGGCAAAATCTGCCGGAAGCTTATCCTCCAGCAGTTCCATCACCACAAGAAGGATGGTGACGACGGCCAGGCCGCCACCTGTCACCCGGCAGAGTTTTTTGCCGTCATACTTCCCCTTTTCCTCCTTTGATGCCGTATTATAGCCGGCGATCAGCCAGCTTCCATGACCCGTAAGTAAATATATGGACGATACCGCAAACAGGATCACTATCACCCAGACGATCCAGTCCGGTCCGTTGGAAACATCCGATAATTTCATGATGATCATACCTTCTCTTTCGCAAGCAGAATACCGATCACCGTTTTCGCGTCATTGATTTCTCCTGTCTCCACCAGCTTCGCCGCTTCCGCCAGGGGGATCCATTTCTTTTCGATATCGGCTTCTTCATTTTTTCGCTCAAATTCCGGAGCATCCGCAAGATCCCTGGCCAGATAGATATAGGTCTTCTCCGTCGTCCATCCGGCGGAATTTAAAAACATGGTAAGAAACTCTATCTTTGCCGCCCGCGTATCCGTTTCCTCACGCAGTTCCCGCAGCGCCGTCTCTTCTGGTTTTTCTCCTTTGACATCCATCTTTCCAGCCGGAATCTCCCAAACCGGCTGTCCCACTGGATGACGATACTGACGGATCAGCAGAATCCTTCCCCGGCCATCCACCGCCACGATCCCCACCGCATCATCGGAAACAACCGTCTCACGGACAAACGTATCCCTTCCATCCCTGGTCAGTTTGTCACGCTTTATGGAAAAGATTTTTCCTTCATAAACAGTCTGACTTTCCAGTGCTTTCGGAATCATTATATTGTTCCTCCTTCATTTAAACTGTTATTTTCTGCAAAGGAGCAGAACGCACTATTTCCCAAAATACTCCGCAATCGCCGCCATACGTTCACTTTGCTTCACATGGAAGGGACAGCGCTGATCACAATGGCCGCAATTGATACAATCAGAAGCATGCTTTTCCAGTTTGGCATAGTGATCAGCAGCCATACCATCGCCAATTTTAGCCAGATCATAATATTTGTTGATCAGTCCGATATTCAGCCCTGCGGGACAGGGAGCACAGTGATTACAGTATACGCAGGTTCCCGTCACATCTTTAGGAGTAAAAGTGCCCAGCACGGAATAATCACGTTCCTCTGGCGCAGCGTCCAGCCAGGCCAGCGCTTCTTTCATATCATCCAGATTTCGGATTCCAGGTAAAACAGTCAGTACTCCAGGCTTATCCAATGCATACTGAATACACTGAATTTTGGTCAGGGCTTTGCCAAATGGAGATGTGCGGTCATTTAATAATTGTCCTCCGGAATAAGGCTTCATCACGGAAATTCCGATTTCCTCTGCTTCGCAGCGACGGTAAAGATTCATGCGCTCACTGGCGCTGCCAGCGGCAAAATCTCCGTGCTGATAGTCATAGGCAGGATTGATGGAAAACATCATTTGCTCTATGATACCGGCATCCAGAATCTTTTCAGCCAGTTGGGGCGTATGGGTACTCAATCCGATATGCCGCACTATGCCTTCCTTTTTCATTTCCAGCAAATAATCCAGCACACCGTTTTTCTGATACTCTTTCCAATCGCTGGCAGAATCCAGACAATGGATCATGCCAAAATCAATGTAGTCTGTTTTCAGCTGTGACAGCTTCCAGTCGATCTGACGCTTGACCGTATCCAGGTTTGTCGTCCAGCCATACTCTCCTGTTTCATAATTTGCTCCAAAATGAATTTGGTAAAACATCTTACTCCTCACAGAAGCAAAAACTACTCCGGCATAACGAAAGGTTTCTGCTCCGGCAGTGGCAAAATCCGCAAAATTGACTCCATGCTCATAGGCATAAGTCAACGCGCGGACAGCTTCTCTTTCTGACGCTTCAAAAACTGGTCCGGTGCCAATGCCAATTACGCTGATCTGTTCTTTCGTTTTTGGATGAATTCTGTATTCCATTTTCGTCTCCTAACGATTACTTATTTTTGTTGATTCGCTCAAAATTTATCATACCTTACGAAAAGGATTTCATCAGCCTGCCCAGGAAAGGCTTTGCCAGTTCATAAATGGTACAGTCGCCCCCTTCTACTCCTGCCTGCTTCATCGCTTCCAACTGTTTTTCCGTATGGGAAGTAAAAGGATGAATCCCAAATAGAAAGGGCAAAAAGGCGTAAAGAAATTCTTTTCTGTCCTGATCCGTCATAGCAGGGAAAAATTTTTCCAGACACCCGTTCAAAACATCAAAAGCTCCCGCGTAGGACTTTTTAAAATCCACCAGATTTTCTATCCGGCTGTTGACCTCCATATCATAAATGTTCATGGACATCAGCTTCAGCATACAGCTGCGTTTTTCCAGGATCCTGGCCAAAACCTCAGCAAAGGTTTCCGCATCCATAGCAGTATTCCGGTATATCATTTCCTTCATGTCTGCAATCCAGGCATCGTGTTCCCGTTTCAAAAGCGCCAGAAAGATTTCTTCCTTCGTTTGAAAATAATTATAGATAGATGTCCTGGTAAAAGAAGTCTTTTCTCCGATATCCCGGATCGTGATATCCTTGAAACTCATGGTCTCATAGAGGGCGGCGCAGGCGCTTACGATTTCTTCTTTCCTCGCATTCGTTAATTCTTCAGAACCTTTTGGCATAACTCACTCTCCAAGGACAGACTTCGCCCATGCAGCCGCTTTGCTGTTTACCAATTTCCCCGGCTTCCAGTTCGCCTTCGGGCAGTGTTCCCGCAGGCTCTTTTCTGCTCCGCCGATACCGCTTCCTCCGGAAGTTGCGAAAGGTATCACGGTCTTGTCGGAGAAATCGTAGCTCTCCAGGAAGGTATCCACAATTCTCGGCTCCACATACCACCAGATAGGAAATCCGATCAGAACGGTATCATACTGCTCCATATGTTCCACGGTTCCTGCAATTTTCGGACGGCAGGCAGGATCATTCATCTCCACCGTACTGCGGCTTTTCTTATCGTTCCAGTTCAGATCCGCAGCCGTGTAGGCTTTATCCGGGCAAATCTCATATAAATCAGCGCCCACTGCCTGTGCAATCTCTTTTGCCGCATGTTCCGTTGTTTTGCTGGCTGAAAAATAAGCAACTAATATTTTTTTCATTTCAAATTCTCCTTTACAATTTCGGCAATCTCATCGTGTTCCAAAACATTATGCCGCTGCTTTTATTCTGACACACTGTCAATAAAATTACTATAACACTATTCTGACACAGTGTCAATATATAGTTTTTTATTTTCCGCAGCATTTCTTATATTTTTTTCCGGACCCGCAAGGACAGGGATCGTTTCTGCCTATTTTGGGCGTCATGCGCACATAAGGCTGGGAAACTGTCGGTTTTTCATCCTGAAAAGCATCCCAGAAAAATGGATCATCGATTTCATCCAGAACGTCAGCTCCCTTCTCCAGATTCTTCTGAAGCAGTTTTGCCGCTTTCTCCCCTCTCTTTGAACTTTTCTCCAATAAACGAATTAATTTTTCAGCCTGCTTCGTCTCGCCGCAGGTCACATACGCCTCTCCCAAAAGAAACAAAAATTCTTCTGAACAAACTTTCTCTTTTTCTCTGTAGTTCCACATGGCATCCAGACTCGGCCGGTCAAGCTCACCGGCCAGATAGATCTGCTCCTGAATTCCCACCGGAAAATCATAGATATGTCTGTCTTTTTCATTTTCTTTGGATGCGGCTGTCGAGACCATCTGCACTTCCCAGGGAGAGATTTGTTTCAAAGAAGCGTACTCCTCCCTGCTTCTCCCCTTAAGCATGGGAAGTTCCAGTTCCAGCATGACAGTTGCAAGAGTTTCCCACAGAGCGCACACCACCGACAGTTCTTCCTGTAAAGAATCAAACAGTGCAAGGTTATTTAAAATTTCGGTTATTGTCTTCCCGTTTTTGATACTCTCAAAAATGTAATTCATCATCTGATCGGCCACACTATCCGGCAGCTGCATGCCATACCTGAATTCATCGTAAAGTACCGGAAGCGCATCATGCTCGCCGACAGGATCCAGTGCTCTCCTTTTTAACTCCTGTCTTGAGTAGTTTCGATAGTCCAGATCTTGGGCATACTCCGACTGGTCATACAGAACTTTTTTCAGATCCATCTGCACTGCTGCCGCATAGCTTTGTCCATCGACAGTGAATGCCGTCTGAATTCGGTCGTTAAATCTGGCATGCCAGTATACGAAACGCCGGAAATCTGTCTGAGAAATTTTTTCTTTGTAAATGTGGCAAAACATATCATACAGAGCATCCATCTCTATCAATCCATAAACCAGAATTAAGCTTTCCAGTTTATCAGAACGGCTTTGCAGCCAGCTATAGACTTCCTCCGATTCCCGCAGAGCCTTTAAAATACTTTCCAGATCTGATGCAAAACAGATCTTTACCCGGCATCCGTCTTTTTCCTGAACAAATTCCGCATCCATAAGTCCCATTGCCATAGCCTTAAGAGGCATATCAGACCGGCAGTCTTTCTGGCAGAACGTCCCCATAGGACGTCTGCTCCAGGTCAGAAATTCCCGATATTCTTCTTTAAAAAACACATACAGTAAATATTCCGGATGACTTTGGAATGTCATGGAAATTTCCTGAATCATCCTCTCTTTTCCCCAGGAAGGCTGAACGAAAATCTGAAGATATTTGCAATAGTCTTCCACTTCCTGATCAGAAAGATCTTCCAGAAGTTCTTTATTTGTCCGGACGCCTGGTACAAGTTCCAAAAAAACATGGGACTGTTCCTGCACATGTTTTCTCCAAGCATCTGACTTTTTTGCCATCGGTGAAACGGCTTTTTTCCTTTTCTGCACATGATCTAGCTTCTGCAGAAATTGTTCAAAATATTGCCTTGTAAGTTCACTCAGACTTTCTGGAATCTGCAGTATCTCCCCGGAACGTTCCGGTATGTTCCTGCGCTCCAGACGTTCCTTTATTTTTCCCGGATCAAAAGGAGTACGGTTATCCTGCGAATTCCAGACACCGCCGGAATCCTCGCAGAAATTATCTCCTTTTGCTTTGATCAGTACGGCAGACCTGCCCTGATAAGACGCATCCGTCTTTTCATAAATGATCTTGTGACGCCATTCGTCTCCAAAATCATATGTATACCGGATCCATTTGCAGGAATCCCAGAAATGATCGATCAAAACCTCTTCTTCCGTGTAATCATATGTTCCCCAGCCATCTTCATCATAACCGATGGATACCCTGCGGGAAGGTGCGGCAAAGTCATGGAGATGTTCCCCTTCCCAGTCAAACAGGATCTGTATCACTTCGTGCAGATCGGCAAAATTTATTTTCTCCGGTATCATCACTCTGCGCCATACCGGCGGATGTGTATTTTCCAACACAATCTTCAGTATATATCCAGCCATAATTTTCCTTCCTATTTTTATATGCATTCCATTTTTTCTGTCCACATTATAATGCATCCAAACGATAATCTCTACAGTTTTCCTGCCTGTCTTTTAGAAATAAGAAAAAATATTACAGTTCCCCTATGGTTTCCGTCACTGACATATTGCGTATTTTCCGGGCAGGATTCCACACGGCAGCAACAGCGGAAATCACCATGACCACCAGGATAACCGCCAGCGCCTTTGCGGGAAACCGCCAGACGTCTCCCCAGCGGGATGTGATAATGATATCATGGAGTTTCCAGTGAAGCAGCACCCCCGCTATGCATCCTGTGACGCTTCCCGACAGAAGATACGTAACCGTTTCCCACATGATCATGCGCACCATCTGACCGATTTCCATCCCGATGGCGCGCATGGCGCCGTATTGGCGCAGCCTTGACGCCACGCTCATGCCAATGCTGTTGATGATGTTAAAAACGGATATGAGCGCGATAATTATGAGAAATCCGTAAAAAAACAGCGCAAAGGAATAATAGGCGCCCCGTACCTGACGGTTGCTGATCCGGTCGTCTGTGAAAACAGCGCTTCCTTCTGTCATCTTGCGGATCGCCTGCACCTCTTCTTCTGACGCGTCCTGTGCCAGCTGCATATCGATGATGGTATAACCGGTTTCTCCGGTCAGTTTTTCAAACAAATCCTCGGAGCAGATCATGATCTGCGCACCTTCCGACGCGGTAAAAGGAGGATCCGTGATCAGTCCCGTCACGGTAACCGTCTGTTCGCCTCCCGGCGTATGCAAGGTGATCTTCTCCCCTTCTTTTACCTTATTGCTGCTGTCGAAAGCTCCCAGAAATCCTTTCCCTTCTCTCACTTCATCCAGATCTCCCGCCAGCAGCGTATCTTTTGCCCAGTGAAACTGATGTTCCTCATAGGAAATAAGATCGATATAGGAAAAGCTGCCGGAAGATGTCCGCACCGGAATTCTATAGGCAAAGCTTCTTCCATAAACCCGTTTCACCCCCGGCTGGGCTTTCAGTTTATCTGCCAGCGTTTTTTCAATGGAGCAGGAATTGCTTTCGCTTGTGACAGACAGGTCTGCCGTGTACGGGCGCAGCGGCTTGAGCGCATGATGCATAAAGTCAATGGCCGGACTGAAGCTTAAAAACAGGATAATACAAAAGGCAAAGGAACAGGTCATCAAGAAAAAATTCCTTCGGTTTCCCCGGGCATGATGCACGCCAAGCGCCGCCTCCACGGATATGATGCGGGGCTTGGCTGCTTTTTTTACCGCTGTCACTGTACCGTCATTTCCGGAAACAGCTGTCAGAGGGGATACGCGGGAGGCTTTTTTCGCCGGTGACCGCGCCGCCAGAAGAACCGTCAAAAGACCGATGATCAGACCGGAAATCACGCCGATCCCGCTGAATCCCAGCCGCGGCATGGTTTCAAAATATTCCGGGCTTGCGACCCGTAAAAGGGCGCACAGTCCCCATACCGTCATGATGCCAAATCCCAATCCGGCAGGGATCGCACGGCTGCACCAGTTCAGAGCTTCCCGGCGCACATAGCGCGCCACCTGTCCTCTGGTCGCGCCCAGACAGCGTAACAGTCCGAAAAACTGTATCCGGTTGGCGATATTACTGTTCAGGCTTCCAGATATCATAAAGATACCGGCCATCGCCACCAGTATGGCCAGAACGGCTGCCACCAGATAAAGCTGCACCAGATAGGAATCGCTGCTTTGAAACGTAAGGCCGAGAAGTTTCGCATTTTCGCTGACATCACCGGACGGGATATACAATTGTTCACAGATCGAATCAATCGTCTTTTGAATCCGGCAATATGGCGAAAACTGCACGCACAAGACGAAATCTTCTTTCAGAGTACCTTTGGCAAAATATCGCAGGTACGTCCCGGTATTTACAAAAATTCCAAAAGCATCCTGACTGGTCAGCATGGAAGTATCCCCGGTAAATCCGGTGACTGTAAAAGTAAGCGTTTTCTCCGGCGTCGTCAAAGATATCGTATCGCCAAGCTGTACGCCAAGCTGAGTATTCAGACTTTCTGTAACCGCCGCTTCCGTATCTTTCTGCGGGAAACGTCCTTTTGCGATGGCAGCTGCCGGCATCATATCCAGAAGATTTTCATCAAATCCGCAGATCACCGTCTCTTTTCCTTCTATCCGATACCCCTCGTCCAGTCTGTAATTTCTGGCGGCATACCGGGCGCTTTCTTTCACCTCTGCTCTGGCTTGAATCAGTTCCATCTGCTCTTCCTTTACATTTTGGAACATAACATGCCAAGCGCCGTCGTTTTGGATACTTTGGGCAATCTGGCTTTGTATCCACATATCCGCCATGCCGAATATGGTGGATATGAGAAACACCGCAAGGAAAATACAGATCCGCGTCATACGGCTCTGCTTTCTTCTCACAGAGACTGAAATCGACGCCAGATCCAGATAATGTTTCATTTCCCCTTTCATATCAGCACACCTCCCCTTTTTGCAGACGTCCGTCCTTCATGTGAACAATACGATCCACATAAGAGGTGAGATGTTCATTGTGAGTGATCATCAGAATACTCTGCTGATAATGACGGGAGGCTTTCGTCAGCAGCTCCATCACATCCCGGCTGTTTTTGGAGTCCAGATTCCCAGTCGGTTCGTCGGCAAGGATCAGCATAGGCCTGGTGATCAGCGCCCGGCCGATGGCCACCCGCTGCTGCTGCCCGCCGGAGAGCTGTCCCGGAAGATGATGCTTTCTTTCAGTCAGTCCCAGCACTTCCAGAATCTCCTCCACCTGATCCCGGTCCGGTTTCCGATGATCCAAAAGAATGGGGAACTGAATATTCTGCTCCACATTCAATTCAGAAATCAGCTGGAAGGACTGAAAGATAAAACCGATATTCTGTCTGCGAAAAATAGTACGGCTGTTTTCCTTCATGGAAAACAGATCTACCCCGTCTAAAAGTACCCTGCCTGAAGTAGGAATTTCCAGCCCGCCGATGCAGTTCAAAAGCGTGCTTTTCCCTGATCCGGATTCTCCCAGAACAGCAGAAAATTCGCCCTTTTCCATGGAAAAAGAAATGTCTTTCAGCGCTTCCACCCTGGCTTCCTTGTCTCCATAAATCTTACTTAAATGTTCTGTTCTTAATATTTCCATCTGTCATACCGTCCTTTCTAAACGACAGTATAGCAGTCCAGTCTTACAATCCGATGAATTGATAAAGGGATTTTCCTTACGGATCTGTAAGGAAAGAGAGGATAAATATGCTGCCTTTTTGGGGAATGCTCTCCACCGTCACAATTCCCCCCTGCCCTTCCACGATGGATTTCACCAGGGGGAGCCCAAGGCCTGTCCCCTTGGTATCCCGCGAATATCTGCTGCGGTAAAATCTTTTAAAAATATGGTATCTGTCCTCGGGCAGGATGCCGCATCCGTCGTCCTCCACCAGGATACGTACCATGACCGGGGACTGCTCCCAGCGAAGACGGATCCGTCCGCCCTTTTGGGTATGATCCAGCGCATTTTTCACCAGGTTCCCGATGGCTTCCTGCGTCCACAGAGGGTCACAAAAAAGCATACTCTCTGGATTCCCTTCCAAAATCAATTCTTTTCCCTCACTTTTTGCGCGGCTTTTAAGATCCGCCGCTGAAAGCTCTGCCAGTTCTTGGATCAGACAGTTCTTTTTCTCAAAGACGACATTTCCCGTATCCAGGCGGGCGATTTTTAAAAGGGTCTGAATCAGACGTTCCATTCGTTCCAGAGACTGCATGGATTTGGAAATAAACGTTTTCACAGTTTTTACATTTTCCGGTTCACCGGATATAATTTCCATATACATGGAAAGCGCCGCAAGGGGAGTTTTCAGCTGATGAGAAATATCCGATATGGTATCCTTGAGAAATAATTTCGCCCTGTGTTCCAGGTCGCTTTTTGCTTTCAGCGCCGTGGCCAGCTCATTTATCATATCAAAAAGCTGATACAGACTTCCCGGTTCTCCTCTGGGCAGCCGTTTGGCAAAATCACCGCCGCGAAACTGTTCCAACGTCCGAAAAGCCCGCTGATAAAGCCGATCCCGGCGGATCAAATAGAAAAACACAAGGAAAAACAAGATCGAAGAAAAGGAAAGAAACCCGGCTACGCTCCAGATCAGAGAAAAATCCCAGACTTCTCCCGGCAGATCAAAAAGGACTGGGACGTTTCCTTTTACGTGACCGATTTTTTGAAGAAATAATTCTCCCTGCCCGCTGCTGTTTTGGCTTTCGAACGCTTCGGCCACGACCTCCTCCTCCACTCCCTGCTCCAGAAGGGATGAGGCAACCTTCTTTTCCCAGACAAAGAAACCGTCTCTTACCTGGCAGGACTGCATCCATCCAAAGGAAAGAAAGAAAATAAGCAGGAAAATACAAAACAGCCCAATACATATGATAAATCTGTGATTTTGTTTGTCCGACAGACAATTCACTCTTCCTTCACCTCCCAGCGATACCCCATCCCCCGCACTGTGAGAAGATGCCTGGGACTGGAAGGATTTTTTTCTATTTTTTCCCGCAGCCGCCGGATATAGACCGACAGCGTATTATCATCTACAAAATTTCCCTTCCCATCCCACAGAGCATCTAAGATAAAGTTTCTCGTCAAAATCTGCCCTTCATGGCGCAGGAACAGTATCAGCAGGCGGTACTCCGCCAGCGTAAGTTCAACAGGCTCTCCTTTCAGAAATACCGTTCCCTTAACCGTATCGACCTTTACAGGCCCGGAAGAAAGAACCTGAACCTCCCTTTGCTTTTTCTCCATACGGGATGTTCTGCGCAGAAGTGCCCGGATGCGTGAACACAGTTCTCCCAGTTTAAAAGGTTTTGTAATATAATCATCTCCGCCGCAGTCCAACCCACGGATGATGCTGGTCTCTTCATCCGATGCCGTGAGAAAAATAATAGGGGTAAAATTTTCTTCTCTTCGAAGAGTTTCGCACAGTTCAAACGCAGATCCATCCGGCAAGGTCACATCAAAAAGCAGCAGATCAAAGGCTTTTTCTCCCTTCAGTTTTCTCTTTCCTTCCAAAAGACTGCGGGCCACGCTCAGGAAAAAGCCCTGTTTTTCCAGTGCATATACAAGACCGTCGATGAGACTTTCATCATCCTCCAACAACAGCAGCCGATTCACAAAATTGTCCTCCCTGACTTACATACTGATACTTTATATCAGTATATCACACTTCCCGCCAGAAATCAGACAGCTTACAAAAATGTAAGCGATGCCTATGGAATCTGCCAGAAATTATATTTGATGATACCGGGGTGTTATGTTTATGGCGCATCATTTTACTTACATCTTTATTTTTCAAGGCATTTCGGGTCAAGCAGAAAATCATAGACATTTATGGTCAGGATACCATATTCATCATACTGCGTTGGCACCATGTCCCTGGTAATGATGATTTTCTTGAAAGAATCATCAATCTTCCTGAATGGCCTGACCTCCTGCGTGCGCTTTGTTTCATCCGGCAGGGTGTAGGCGGATTGAATATAGTATCTGGAAGAACCAAGATTACACACAAAATCAACCTCCAACTGCTTACGTGTTACTTTCCCATTCCGATCTTTTTCTGCGATGGGTACAACTCCTACGTCCACGCTGTAACCACGCATACGAAGCTCATTGTAAATCACATTTTCCATGGAATGGGTCTGTTCAAACTGACGAAAGTTAATTCTTGCATTCCGAAGCCCAAGGTCAGAAAAGTAATATTTTTTTGGGGTTTCAATATATGCTTTTCCCTTGATGTCATATCTCTGTGCAGACTCGATCAGGAAGGAATCTTCAAAATAGTTCAGATACTTTTTAATGGTATTGGAAGTTATTTTAGATTTCTTCACCGTTCTAAAAGTATTTTTAAGTTTCTCCGGGTTGGTCAGAGAACCAATCGCAGAAGAAAGAATGTTCAGCAGATCTTCCAATTCGCCGATATTCTTGACACGATTTCGTCTGACTATATCCTGAATATATATTTCACGGAACAGGTTCTGCAATGCCGCAGCTTTATCATTTGCCCCATCACGCAGAACGACTAAGGGAATGCCGCCATAGAGCATATATTCGGACAGTCCCATATACTTATCACCTTCATATACAGACATAAATTCTGCAAAACTCAAAGGATACATATGAACTTCATCTCCACGGCCGGCAAACTCGGTAGCAATATCTTTGGACAGGAACTTTGCATTACTTCCTGTCACAAATACATCCATGTTGTCCTTGCGCAGATAGCTGTTTAGTACAGCTTCAAAACAATCCAACATCTGGATTTCATCCAACAACAAATAATACATTCCATTGTCAACAACCTTGGTTCGGACATAAGCCATGAATTTTTCCGGGTCTGCCCCACGCTTTTCTTTTTCAATCCCAATAAGGCTTTCGCCGATCCGGTACAGGTCGTCCGCTGAGTCGAAGGCGAAACGTATGATATGGTCAGCATCAACACCGCTCTCCAGTAAATGATGATAGAAAAGGTTATTGAGCAGATAGGATTTACCACACCTGCGAATACCAGTAATAACCTTAATGAATCCATTGTTCTTTCTTTTTATCAATTTGTCCAGATAGAAATTTCGGCGAATCTCCATTCAGCAACCTCCTTGCAAAAGATTTTTGCAACCTGACACACTTTTCTGTTTCATTTTATCATGAAACAAGCATCCGTTCAATAGATCAGCACAGCTTTAGAAAAGATTTTTGCAATTTATGTCATTTTTCTGTTTTAAGATTTTACAATTTATAGTATATGCAGGAGGTTAATTTCAAAATTGCTTTCCACCTGCTTTTTATATCGTCATAAATGAATAAACACTATTCATCTTTTGGCTTTTGAAATACCCCAACCAAATTCAGTAGGGGATACTTCACAAGCGCAGCGCATAAATAAGAAATGCTCGGATTTTTTCCGCTTTTTCGGATTGATCTAAATTATTGTCCAACAGAATACCAAGTTGCCCGTACACGCAAAATACGGATGCGGTTTGCAAATCATCTACTTGGATCTCTCCTTTTTGCTGAGCACCCTGTAACAACTTTTCTACAAATGGAACCAGCTTTTCACAGACTTTAAGAGCAAGCTGATCGTGGAACTTTTTATTATCCGCACCGTGAAAAACAGAATAGTATTTTGTATCTCTATCTTCTATTGTGGTCGGCATATCTTCGATAATTTGCCGCAAGGTCTTATGATCGCTCTTTTCGATATTTGTAAACTGTTCTGCTAAGACATCTGCGTACTGTTCAATCGCACTATCAAACAAGGCTTCTTTTGATGGAAAGTAGCGATAACATAGCCCTTGGGCCACGCCGATTGTTTTTGCTATATCTGAGATAGAGGTTTTTTCATATCCCTTCTCACCAAATAATTTAAGCGCAGTGTCTAAAATCTCTTGCTTGCGTACTTCCGGTTCTTTCGTAATTCTCATATACGTCCCTCCCTTTATATAATAGCACGCCAAGTTTGAAAATTCAATGAGTGAATATCAATCATTTTTTGCCCATAGAAATACAGGCAGTATTTCCAATCCGCTCCCACGACACATCATGGAAATACTCTGAAAGCATCGAAACCATTTCTGTCTCAGAATAAATTTTCACATCACCTTCTTTGCTGTGACGCATATAAAAATTTATTATTACGCGTCCTATATAGGGTTGCCAGCAATCACCCATCAGGAATGTGCCTCCCGGTTTCAATACCCGCTGTACTTCGCTTAATACATTCCGCGGAGCCGGATAATGATGAAATGAATCATTGCAGTAGACAACATCGAAAAAATTGTCTGGGAAAGGAAGTGATTCACTGTCTCCTAATAACAACTATCTGTCTGCAAAATCTGTTTCATCATTTCACCAGTTCCACATCCCAAATCTAACGCAGAATGATAAGAAATGTGCGATAATCGATCTAATAAGATAGGATAAAGGGAACGTGCGTGCTGGCCTTTCATATCCGTATCATAAGTAGCAGCCTGCTGGTTAAATGCAGCTTTTGACTTTTCTTTTAGGTCATTCATAAAGTCCGACCTCCTTTCAATCAACTATTATAACACCAAATTTTGAAAAGTCAATGAATAATATTCATTCAATATACAAAATGTCCTTCACCAGATCTATGCTATGTGGATTGGAGTTGATTCAGAATCGCTCCAATATCTCCATTGATACAAATTGACTTCCTTTTTATTTCATCAGGGGCAAAAGCCTCTCCATAATTCAAGCAGGCATACAACGCATCTTTCCACTCGTAGGTCATCCGCCAGAAGCTATACTTGACTATCGTTGGCGTATTGAAACCAACTGCTGCTTCTAAAAAAAGCACTTTCATGTTTTGATGTCTGCGGAGAAAATCAGAATATCGCTGTGCCGCCTTGTGCCAGCCTTCATCCTCCACAAAAGTATCATCAGCCCGAAGATTCATACTCATAGGTTTTCCGCACTTCGGACAATAAGGAATCAATTCAGAGGGAACCTTCATTTTAGGCACAATCCCTTCCGGCAGATTTATCTCGCCGTTTTCAACGATCCCATAGCCTTGTGCCTCAATCATTTTACGGATAATCTCGGCATTGTCATAAGTTCCCTTATGGCAAGGTACGCTGCACTGAAACACCCCATAATCCCCTTGCGTATAAAACAGGCGGCGCTTGTCAAATCCAGCTTTTTGAAAACAGTGGTCCACATTAGTGGTCAGGACAAAATAATCTTTATCCTTTACCAAATCATAAAGCTCTCGGTAAACAGGCTTCGGAGCATCCATATACCGGTTAATGTAAATATACCGGCTCCAATACGCCCAATGTTCTTCCAGCGTGTCATACGGATAGAAGCCACCGGAATACATGTCCTTGAAGTGATACTTGGAAGCAAAATCACCGAAGTATTTTTCAAACCGCTCACCCGTATAAACCAATCCGGCAGAAGTAGATAGTCCGGCTCCGGCGCCAATGATGACCGTATCTATCTTTTGGAAAAGTTCATGGAAACGCTTTATGTTATCCGATGAGTTCCCGGTAGATGTCATAATCCTCTTGTTTGAAAACATTAAATACCACCTTCTCTATGCGTGTGTCTGTGTTCAGATAATCCTTAACTGTTTGTACCGCAATTTCCGCTGCCTTTTTTTGTGGAAAATGAAATTCTCCGGTGGAAATACAGCAGAACGCAATACTTTTCAGACCGCTGTCTGCCGCAAGCTCCAAGCAGGATTGATAGCAGTCTGCAAGTTGTCTGCAATGTTGATCTGTCAAGTGTCCTGATACTATCGGTCCGACAGTGTGAAGCACATATTTCGAAGGCAAATTATACGCAAGTGTAATTTTTGCTCTCCCCGTCGGTTCATCATATCCCTGCTCATTCATAATCTTATCGCAAACCAAACGCAGCTGTATACCGCTTACGCTGTGAATCATGTTATCCACACAAGAATGGCAAGGTACGAAACATCCCCTTAAAGCACTGTTCGCCGCATTTACAATAGCATCGATTTTCAGCGTTGTAATATCTCCGCGCCATAATACCAGACGGCTGTCAAGGGATGACGCAGGCAGCGATGCACTGTCTGTAATTCCTTTTATTTCAACTTCTTCCCTTAAATATTCATCCTGAACTTTAAGAAACTCCTCACTGATCAGGCGCGGAGAGCGAATATTCATCAGACTTCTGAGAAGCCTTTTCTGCTCATCCTCATTGTCTGGTATTTTCACATCACCGTATCGCGGAAGTTCTGACAGCAATACTTTTATCAGATATTCTCTTTTTTCATTATGTGTCATTTCCATGCACCTCCCTGTATTACTATCTTACTGCCATGAGGTATCATCGTAAAGTACGCACAAGAAAGTGGTATAGTTACCTGACAGATACTATTGCGTAGTTCCACGCATTTTCGAATGATTTTTCAAATATCCGTTGCCAACAGCTTGCCTTTCTTCAGGCAGTATCCTATAATAAACACAACAAATCATAGATCTTACCGAAATTGGAGGTAACAGCAGTGACTAATGCAGAAAAACTAAATGAACTCCCGGCCTGCCCTGTGGAGACTACGCTGACCATCATCAGTGATAAATGGAAAGTTCTGATCCTGAGGGATCTTATGACTGGCACAAAACGTTTCGGCGAACTGAAAAAATCCATTGGGAACGTATCACAGAAAGTACTGACTTCCCAGCTGCGCCAGATGGAAGAAAGCGGTGTTGTATCCCGCAAGGTTTACCCGGAAGTTCCGCCACGGGTTGAATACAGTCTGACCGATCTTGGCAGAAGCCTGAAACCAATCCTTGATGCCATGCAAAACTGGGGAGAAGGATACAAAGAAATCCTTCGAGAATCGGGCGCGTAAATAAGAAAAGCCGGAAGCTTCCGGCTGTATTCTATAAACCTTTACTGATGATTGCTCCCACAGGGCAGTTTACATAGCAGTTTCCACATTCATCGCAGCGGTTCCCCATAATACGATAAGGGCTTCCTAGTACGATGGCGTCAAAGGAGCAGACGCTCTGACATTTCCCGCAGCCAATACATTGATCGGTAATGGTAAGCCCGGCAGACTCCACTTCCATCCCGCCATAGGAAAATCTTTCTCGTTCCAGCTTATGATCCCGATGTTCTTTCGCATAATCAAAATCATAGACTTCACCCTTTGCGCGATAGATCAGGAAAATCCTTGTAGCCGGATATTTCTTAATATCGTAAACCGCTACATTAAAATCACGGTTCTGTTCTGCCTTCTTTTCCACTTCTTCCATGGTCAGTTCCCGAACGTCGCCGGTAAGACGGACAGAATATCCCGGTTCAAAAGACGGAAGATTATTTTCATCATGCATTACCTGGGTATTGGGATACATCCCGCACACAGTAATATTTCCTGTCTCTTTCACCTGTTTATAAAAGGGCTTTACCGTCATGGTACGGAAGTAGATCCCATCTTCATCCCATGCGAAGAAATGCGCGATCCTGGATTCTGCCCTGCCGTCGTTTACCGTAGAAAATGTTGTACATCCGATTTTGTCAAATTTTTCGTAGATTTCTTTGATTGTCATCATAATCACCTTTCTATATTTCCCCTTCCACAAATTTTTTCAAAAGTTCCGTCTTTGGGTTTTCCAAACACTCTGCTAAACCCTGCTCCACAATCTGTCCTTTATCCATAAACAGGATGTAATCCGCAAAATTTTTCAAAAACTTCAGTTCATGGGTCACAAAGATAAAATCTTTCCCGCTGCCCTTCAGTTCCTGGATCACACGCAGTACCTCTCCCGTCAGGATCGGGTCAAGAGCCGCCGTCGGTTCATCCAGAAAAATAATCTGCGGGTCTGTCGCCAGCGCCCTCGCGATGGAGGCCCTCTGTGCCTGCCCTCCGGAAACTTCGGAAGGCTTTTTATCCATCTCCTCTTCCAGGCGCACCTTTTTCAGCATGGTTTCTGCCATGCTCTCTGCTTCCCAGCGCGGCATTTTTTTAATCTTGTTCAGGATTAATACAATATTTTCTTTTATGGACAGATGGGGAAACAGATTATGCTTCTGAAACACATATCCGATCTTATTCTGGTACTTTTTGACTGCCTTTCCAGACAGCCGTGTTCCATTTACTCATATCTCTCCTTTTTCCGGTTTTTCTATCCCTGCAAGAAGACGGAGAAGGGTGGATTTTCCGCATCCGGATTTCCCTATAATCCCAAGGGCATGGATATTTTCAAGCTCCAATGTCAGGTCATCCAGGATCTTTCTGTCATAATACTTGAATACATGGTCTAATTTAATTTCCATTTTCCAGTCTCCTTCCGATATACTGTGCCAGAACCGATAACGGTATGGTAATGATCAGATACATCATCCACATGACCAGATACCCTTCTACGGACGCCCAGTTCTTCGATGAGATCACTGTCAGCACATAAGAAATCTCCGATACTGAGACAATCTTCAGAAGAGCCGTTCCCTTAATGATCCCTGAAAGATGATTGATAAGCGCCGGCAGCATCGGCCTGACCATTTGCGGAAATATGATATACCGATATCTCTGCACTCCCGTAAAATGATACAGATCCATCACCACATACTGATCCCGGTCAATGACCGCGGCGGCGCTTTCATAGGAATTCACCACATAGGGCATGGTATAGAGCGTCATCGCCGCAATTCCAAGAACCAGTTTATTCGACACACCGATCAGTTTGCCAAACACATAGACCATCAGAAACACCATGACCAGCATCGGCGTTCCCATGATGATCTCCCGGAAGATCACCGCAATAGCACGGATAAACTGTACTCTGCTCTTTTGCAAGAGGTAAAACAGAAATCCAAACGCCATGCAAAGTACCAGAGAGATTGCGCTGATATAAAGGGTTGTCCAGAATGCTTCTAAAAGCATTGCCTTCTCATCCAATATCAGATGGTACCTGGGGTTATCCATTGTAAACAACAGGACATATCCGATGATGACCGCAAAAATAGCAAAAGCCGTAAAATTCTGGAGCCATTTCATCTTGCCTGGTCGTACTTGTCTCCTGCTTCCATATAAAAACCACCCTCTTCATACATCGACTCCACAAAGGAATTCAGCTGTTCCAGAAGCTCCGTATTTCCTTTCTTCACTGCCATTGCAGACTGGCTGTATTCTGGTTGATCTCCATCAGTGCACTGGCAATTTCTGTCACTTCGTTTACTTCCTTGCCATATGCCTGCGGCACAGATACGGAAATGGTTCCTGCAAGCCCTACGATACGCTCCCCGTCAATGCCGAAAAATTCTTCCGGCGTCATGTCGTCTGTAACATGATTCTTCTCCGCAAATTCCTTATTCACAAGCGCCAGCGTCCTGCCATACAGGTACGGCTCGGAGAAATCCACCTTTTCTTTCCGTTCTTCTTTTATTGCCATATCCGAGATAACTACATCCGCTTCTCCAGTCTCAAGAACTGTGATCAGCATGGAAAAATCGGTGTTGACGATTTCAATGTCCCTGTCCAGATACTCTCCGAGCGCATAAGCAATATCCACCTCGAGTCCTTCCGGCTCTCCATTCTCATCTGTTCCTGTAAAAGGGGGAAATTTCAGATCCATGGCGACTTTCAGCGGTTCCCCTCCCTGTTCCTTCTGACCGGTTTCATCAGCGGAACAGATTTTCGACAGCATATCACGCAGGGGAAAATATCTTATATTCCAATAATCTTTTTATCATACTTTCTAATCTTTAAGCAAAATACGGTTTTTTTCGTATTCAATTATGCCATCCTTCTGCATTTTAGAAAGTTCATTGCACATGGTACTGCGGTCAACATTCAAATAATCTGCTAACTGCTGGCGGTTATATGGAATCAGAAAAGAATTGCTTCCGGCATGTTTTGCACATTCTGAAAAATAGGACATCAACCGTCCTCGAATGGATTTGGAACCGGTATGCCGGATTCTTTGGGAAAGCTGAAGGCTTTTGTGAGCGCAAACGGTTAACAGATTTCGGACAAGTCTTGTATGAAATGGACAGGCATTGGTACAAACAGCAAGCACACGGCCCACATTCATAAACAGTACGGATGTATCCTCAACGGCAGATACGCTTACCAGCGTCGGCTGCCCTGGAATGCAGGCATATACCTCGGCAAATACGGAACCGGGCGCGACATTTCCTAAAATACTGGTATTGCCCCAAATATCACTGCAGGATATCATCGCCATGCCGGATAATACGATCCCAATATTTTCTGTGATGCTTCCCTCTGAAAGGATCACCTCTCCTTTTTGATAACTGCGCTTTGCGGTATGCAGACATTCCAAAAGGGATGTGATCTCCGCTTCTTTCAGTCCTCGAAACAGCTGCGTATTGGATAAATTCATATTCTTCTCCTTTTGTTGTTATAACAACAGATTTTCATTTTTTATCATAGTATACTAAGCCCAGAAACACAAGAGCAAGGATTACGAGGAGGACTAACATGGAACAAAAAATGTTTTGCTATCAGTGTCAGGAAACCGCCGGGTGCAAGGGCTGCACCATGTCCGGCGTATGCGGAAAGAAACCCGATGTGGCAGCTATGCAGGATCTGCTGGTCTATGTCACCAAAGGGATTTCCGCTGTTACCACCGCGCTGCGCCGAGAGGGGAAACCGGTATCTGCAAAAATCAACCATCTGATCACCCTGAATCTATTCACCACCATCACCAATGTAAATTTCGACAAAGAGAGTATTGAGACGAGAATCCGCTCCACGCTCACAGAAAAAGAAGCCCTGCTGACGCAGGTCGAAGATCCTTTCGTCCTTCCCGAAGCCGCAGCATGGGATGGCTCCGGCAGCTGGGAAGAGAAGGCGCGGACGGTTGGCGTGCTCTCTACCAAAGACGAGGATATCCGTTCTCTGCGGGAGCTGATCACCTACGGTTTGAAAGGTCTGGCAGCCTACTCAAAGCATGCTAATGTATTGCTCAAGGATGACGGCGATGTGGACGCTTTCCTTCAGCATGCGCTGGCAGCTACGCTGGACGACAGCCTCAGCGTAGAGGATCTGATCGCTCTGACCATGGAAACCGGAAAACACGGCGTCTCCGGCATGGCGTTGCTGGACGAGGCCAACACGAAAGCCTATGGGAATCCGGAAATCACAAAGGTGAACCTTGGCGTCGGGAAAAATCCCGGCATCCTGGTCTCCGGCCACGACCTGCGGGATCTGGAAATGCTGCTGGAGCAGACACAGGGAACCGGCGTGGATGTGTATACCCATTCCGAGATGCTCCCCGCCCATTATTACCCGGCATTCAAGAAGTATCCCAACTTTATCGGCAACTATGGAAATGCATGGTGGAAACAGAAAGAAGAATTTGAATCCTTTAACGGTCCTATCCTGATGACGACCAACTGCATCGTGCCGCCCAGGGACAGCTACAAGGACAGACTCTATACCACTGGCGCAGCCGGATATCCGGGCTGCACCCATATTCCCGGAGAAGTCGGGGAACAGAAAGATTTTTCCGTCATCATTGAACACGCAAAAAAATCTCCCGCACCAACCGAACTGGAAACGGGAGAACTTATCGGCGGATTTGCACACGCACAGGTTCTGGCTCTGGCGGATCAGGTCGCTGAGGCGGTAAAAAGCGGCGCGATCAAAAAGTTCGTCGTAATGGCGGGCTGTGACGGCCGTGCCAAAAGCCGGGAATACTATACCGAATTTGCCAAAGCGCTGCCGAAAGATGCCGTGATCCTGACAGCCGGATGTGCAAAATATAAATACAACAAATTGAATTTAGGCGATATTAACGGCATTCCGCGGGTACTGGATGCCGGCCAGTGCAACGATTCGTATTCTCTGGCTGTCATTGCTTTAAAACTCAAGGAAGTTTTTGGGCTGGATGATATCAACGACCTGCCCATCATCTACAACATTGCATGGTATGAACAAAAAGCCGTCATCGTCCTGCTGGCGCTTTTGTCCCTTGGCGTGAAGAATATCCATCTTGGCCCCACTCTCCCGGCGTTTTTAAGCCCCAATGTGGCAAAGGTTCTGGTTGAAAACTTTGGTATTGCAGGAATTGGCACAGTGGAAGAAGATATGAAACTGTTCTTTGGCGCAGAGTATTAAATCGGATAGGGGAGATTTGACCCTCCCCTTCCACACCACGTAGCGTACCGTTCGGTACTACGCGGTTCAGTAGTTTACACGTACTTTTAGATAGTGGGCAGTCATGGATGGATATCCGAGTCTGTCCACTAATATTTTCTTGGTAAGCACTGAGTTCAGCATTTCCGCCGCTCTCCATGTCCCCTTTCGACAGTTTGCCATCTCATGTACTTTCCACTCCGGCTGATGGAGTGCACGAAACATTTTATACCTCGTCCGTACCCTTTTCCATTGTTTCCAGTACACCACTCGGATTCTGTGGCGAAGCCATTTATCCGTGGTCTCCATCAGGCTTCTCATGTCTGCGTACCGGTAGTAGTTGATCCACCCAGTCGTATATCTTCTGAGTTTTTCTTCTCTCTCCGGGTTGCTCCACTTGTTTCCCCTTACTGTCAATTCTCTGAGATGATTCTTCATCTTCTTCTTGATTGACTTAGGGTGTACCCGCATACGGCATCTCCCTTTATTTCGGTAAAATCCATAGCCGGACGTCTCGGATGAACAGTTCAGCAGACTGTAGTGATTCTGGGCTTGCAGCGTATGGGTTGAATTTTTCTGGCAAACTCAGTCTATTGCTATGGAATAAACCTTGGTAATTCGTTAAACATTTTTGAAAATATGCCGGAACAGAAACCTTACCAGTGGTCCGGCATAACACATCTGCCAGAAGAACGCCATAGGGAAATTCATAACCGTTGTTTCCAGCCATACGGGAATCAGATTTATTCCCGGATTTTTAAAAAGCAGTGTGGCCGCAAAACTCATGAGCGGACACATCCACATAACGGATACAGCAGAAATTGCCATAACAAGGAAAAACGGGTTGTCCTTCTGAGGATTAATCAACCGAAACGCGGTTTTTTTCGCGGCTTTCCCAACGAAAAAGAAATCCAGCACAAAAGCAATGGGAGCCATAATTACCAGCTCATGAAACGCTAAGTGGAAGACCGAGCAGCTCATACCTCCTGTATTCAGCACAATATTATAGCAGATCATTGCGTAGACCATGACAAAAACCATGATAACTGTAAAAATGACATCTTGAAACTTTGTTTTGGGCATAAAAAAATCCTCCTTGAATGAATAACTGAAACTAAAAAATTGTGTTGTTCGTTATTCATTCAAGAAGAATGTACGTTTCCAATAAAAACCAAATTTTTCAAACGTATAAAATCTATCATATCTTCTCCGGAATGTCAAGTGATGTAAAATTTACATCAAATACGCCAAGTACGTATCATTGAGAAAACCTTCTAAGATACTCTGTCTTTACGATTTTTCCAGACATTGGATAAAATATCCTTAAGCACCAGCATGGCATCCTGCTCACTGTAATTATATTCCCGCTTTAATTCGTCCAACATCATATCGATTCTGGATGCATAGTCAGAAATGTTTACATCCTTCTGGTATTGGAGAAGGATGGGGTATTTTTTGCCCCAAACATTTGTCCAGTTGATTTTTTCTTCGACTTTCTCCGTTGTTCTATCAATTGCCTCCTGGATTTCTTTCAAATCAATATCAAAGTCAATCAATTCATCCAGCGATACATGATAAAGAACCGCCATTTTTTTCGACTGACGAATATCCGGAACCGTTTCGTCGGTTTCCCATTTTGAAACGGTTTGTCTGCTCACTCCCAATTTTTCTGCCACAGCTTCCTGTGAAAGACCGCATTTTTTTCGTGCCTGAAATATACTGTTTCCTAAACTCATTGTCATTGCCTCCTATCTTTTTTCGACCTTCGATAAATCTATGATATCCTTTGACCAGAACAATCTCCACCAATTAAAATCACCAGATTTGCTATTTTTCTTAACATAATTCATTGATCGTTTCTGTAATCGCCATATTACGTATCCGTTTCGACGGCACGTAAGCCGCCAGGAAAGCGGCCGCAATGACAAACACGACGATCACAAAAAGCAGCGGCGCCGGCGCGCTCCACCCTATGCCAAAATATCTGGTAAGCAGCATGATATACAAAGACCGGCTCAGAGGCAACCCGACTGCAACTCCTGCTATCAGGCCGGATATGGCATAGGTAAGAGATTCTGCGATGACCATACGCACAGCCTGCCCGCCGTCCATTCCGACCGCCCGCATCGCTCCATACTGCCGGATACGGGCTGTCACACTCATCGAAATACTGTTAATCATATTGAATAGCGTAATCATGGCAATGATTGCTAAAACGCTGTACAGCACCAACTGTGCAGCCAGGTAAGTGGCCGCATCCTCCTGATTTTCCCGGCGCAGATCGTCAAAAATGACATCGCTGTCAACCAGACGGTTGATTTGACGAATCGTTTCATCGTCCGCTCCCGCATCCAGCTGTATGCCGATCAGGCTGAAATTTGTTTCCCCTGTCAGCCATTGAAAAGTTTCTCCGGAACAGATCACACTGTATTCACTGGGATATATGCCATCGGAAACCGCACAGGCAACGGTAACTTCCCTGCCGCCGATCTTTATCCTGTCTCCGACCTGTAATGGATTGTCTTTGCTGTGGATCGTCATAACCTGTCCGCTGTTTCCATAAACGGCGGACAGATCTCCATCCACTACGCTGTCTTCCATACTGTCCAGTAAATCTTCCGTATAAGACATCAGGCTGACGTGATCGACTCCTTCCCTGGCAGAATCCGCCGGAATATTTTCAAGATATGCCGCTCCATAAGCCTTTTCCACATGAGGAATTTCCCGTATCTCATTCAGCAGATCCGGTTCGAGCAAAAGGTCATTTGCATACCCATTCAAAGTGATATCCGGCTGCCAGGATCGCAGAGACGGCACCAACGCATGAGCAAACTCAAGCCCTACAGAAAAGCAAAGGAACAGAATGATGCTTAAGGCAAAGCTCGCCGTCATGAGGAACCAGTTCTTCCTGAAAGATGTCGCATGGTGAACGCCCAAAGTCCATTCAACTTTTCCAAAAAGTAATCTTGTCGTGCCATATTTCGTTTTGAGCGCCCCGCTGCCGCCGGATACGGCTGCCATTGGCGAAATCTTTGACGCCCGTTTCGCCGGAGCCTGCGCCGCCAGCAAAACCGTCACAAGGCCAACCACCGCGCCGCTGGTCAGTCCGATGGGACTAAGAGAGAAAACCGGAGTGTGCGCAAACTCACCGCCGATCCCGCAGCGAACCAGCGCACAGACAATCCATGTGACGGCGGTACCAAAGACCAGCCCAACCGGAATCGCAGTTTTGCACCAGTTGAGCGCCTCCAGTTTTACAAACCGCATCACCTGGCTGCGGCTTGCGCCGATACAGCGCATCATACCGAAAAACTTGATTCGCCAGGTCACCTGGCTGTTCATACTGCCGGAGATCATCAGCACCCCTGCCGCCAAAACCATAACGAACAAAACAGCTGCCAGACCATAGAAATTTTTCATGTCCTCACTGCTGCTTTGCCCGGCAAGCCCCATAATGGCCGTGTTTTCCTGAATGCCATCTTCCTGCAAGTTATACTGCTCCCGGATCTGACCGATGGCATCGGACGCTTCTTTCGCGCTTTGAAACTGTACATAACAGGAAGGCGCATAATCAGAAACGCCGTTTTCTTTCATCAGTGATATAAATGCATTTTTTGTCATGTATGCGGCGATCAGATACGTCTGCCCCTCATAATATTCCCGATCGTCTGAACCAAAACCGGATATGGTAAACTCCCTGCTTCCCGCCGGTGTCTGAAGCGTCACAGAATCACCCAGATTCACATCCAGGGCAAATCTGGCATTTGAACTAAGTACCGCTTCCCGGTCATTCTGCGGAAAAGCCCCTTCTTCTATCCCGCCAGCCAGGTTTTTCAGATAAGTTTCGTCTGTACCGTACAGCGCGGCTTTTCTCTCATCGACGGTATACGGCTGATCAGCATCCGCATTAAAATCGGCAGACCAGCCAACGGCTGTGACATCGGACCGGTTCCTGATCTCATCACCCTCCTTCTCTGAGATATCGCTTACCTTGATATGCCAGCTGCCGTGCTTTTCCTGCATAGCCACGGTTTCTCCCCGGATCAGCATGTCCACAGTTCCAAAAATCACAGTCACGAGCAAGACTGAAATCACGATGCAAAGAATCGTCATGCGGTTCTGACGCTTCCTCACCTTTGCCGAAATCGGAATCAGACTCAAATAACTTTTCATTCCCGGCACCTCCCGAAATCCGTCACCACACCATCCGACACGCTCAGGATACGGTCCGCCGTCTGAGCGATGCTCTGACTGTGCGTGATCATCATGATGGTCTGCTCATACATCCTGGAAGCTTCTTTTAGCATGGCGATCACCTCGCTGGTATTCTGACTGTCCAGATTTCCGGTCGGTTCATCAGCTAAAATCAGCGCCGGTCGGGTAATCAGCGCACGCCCGATCGCCACGCGCTGCTGCTGACCGCCGGAGAGCTGTCCGGGCAGATGATTCCGGCGGTCTTTCAGTCCCAGCACCGCAAGCAGCTCCTCCAGATATTTCCGATTTGGCTTCTGGTAATCCAGCAGTACCGGAAAAATCATATTCTGCTCCACCGTCAGCTCCGGGATCAGATTAAAACTCTGAAAGATAAATCCGATGCTGCGTCGGCGAAACACCGTCAGACTGCGTTCCTTCATAGAGAAAATATCCTTGCCGTCGATGAACACCTTTCCCGAAGTGGGCGTATCCAAAGCGCCGATTATATTCAGCAGCGTACTCTTGCCGGAACCGGACTCGCCGACGACCGCGACAAATTCACCCTTGGGAACACAAAAGGTCGCCTCCTTCAACGCATGAACTGCGGTTTCGCCGGTTCCGTATGTTTTTGAAATCTCTTTCACCTCTAACAAATCCATCTCATGGTTCACCTCTTTCTGTTTTACTTTATAGAAAGAGTAGCACAGGAATCCTACTGTATGGTGACAGAAACCCTACAATTCTGTAGGATTCAGAAAATTAATGGTAAAGACCGTCCCTTCTCCCAATGTGCTGTTTACCTCAATCGTTCCATTATGTTTTTCTATAATCGCTTTTGCCAGCGGCAGTCCCAGACCAATTCCTTTGATATCCTTTGAGAAACGGCTGCGATAAAACCGTTTGAAAATATAGGGCAGATCCTCCGGATGGATACCGCTTCCCTCGTCCCTTACGACGATCTGGATCACCGATGCAAAGGCGCGCCATGTAATGTAGATCACAGCGCCGGGCTTCGTATGATCAAGGGCATTTTTCACGATATTCCCGACGGCCTCCTCCAGCCAGATCGGATCACAGACAAGAGTGATCTCCTCCTTCCCTGAGAATATCATCGTTTTCCCCTGCAGCTTTGCCTGATAAGCAAAATGTTTTTCGATCGTTTTCATCATATCCGCAACATTTCTTGGCGTTTTTTTCAGTGCGATCGTTCCTGCATCCAGTTTGGTGATTTTCAAAAGATTCTGGACAAGACTTTCCATCCGATCCAGTTCCTGTTCAGAAAGGGCGGTGAATTCTTTTATCTGCGGATCGCCGCCCGCTTCCTGCTGTATCAGTCCATTATAAATATTAAGCGCGGCCAGCGGTGTTTTCAGCTGATGGGAAATGTCGGATATGGTTTCTTTCATAAAGGCTTTGGCTCTTTTTTCATTTTCCGCATGGGCGTTTAAAATCCCGGCCAGGGAATTGACCTCATGAAACAGACGGTATAAATTCCCTTCCTCATCGCATTCAATACGGGCGTTTCGATTCCCATCGATATATGCCCGAATTTGATCAATGGCCCCGTCTATCATGCTGTCCTGCTCCCGGAAATATCTATACAAAGCGGCAAAAATAAACAAAAATGCCAACACGGCAGCCACCGCTGTGTAAAGAACCGTATACTTTAATTTTAGACAGGCAAAGGAAACGCAAAGCGCAGCGAAAGCTGCTATGGACAGCAGTATGCACAGAAAAAGACGTTTGATTCTTTGATTGACAAAAAGTTTCATAATGCGCCTCGCCCTGTTTGATTCCACTTATATCCCATACGCCGGACTGTCACGATCTTTTGCGGGCTGGCAGGATTATCCTCGATCTTCATGCGGAGCCGCCGGATATATACGGTCAGGCTGCTGTTGTCGATGTATTTTTCATCGCAATCCCAGAGCTTTCTTAGAATCTGCTCCGGCGAAAGGACGATGTCAGGATTTTCCATAAACAGGCACAGCAGCTTATATTCGTTGGCCGTCAGAGTAACCGGGACGCCGTCTTTTGTAACTTCCTGTCTGAGAAGCTGAACCTGTATGCCGCCGGATTCCAGTACCTCATCGCTGGTTTGTGCCTGATTGTAATCTTCGCTGCGGCGAAGAAGCGCATTAATTTTCGAAAGAAAAACGGCCAGTTTGAATGGTTTCGTGACATAATCGTCGCCGCCCAGATCCAGCCCCATGATGATATCCGTCTCTTCATCGGCTGCCGTCAAAAACATAATCGGTACTTTGGAGACTGTCCGGATGTTCCGGCACAGGTCGAAACCGGAACCGTCTGGCAGCGCCACATCCAAAATCACCAGATCATATTTCCCACTCTTCCACAGCCGCCCGGCCTCCGCGCTGGTTCGCGCAATCGTCAGCTCATATCCCTGCTTTTTGATCGCGAAAGACAGGCCATTGATTAAACTAAGATCGTCTTCCACGAAGAAAATGTGCTTCATTTATTTTCTTCACCTTCCTTTTTGCGCCTGTTTGACAGAATATTTGTACAAAAGGCACTTTAAATTCACCGAAACTCCACCTTTGTATGGTACACTCCCCTTGGAGGTATCGTCAATGGCAAAAATGATTTTGATTATAGAGGATGAAGAATCCATTCAGAATATTATCAGGGCATTTCTGGAGGACGCGGGCTACACGGTGGTTCTGGCCGCGGATGGTATGGAAGGGATCAAACAGTTCCGGGCGAACAAGCCCGATCTGGTGCTCCTGGATTGTATGCTCCCGAAAATAGACGGCTTTGCCGTGTGTGAGATCCTGCGAAAATGCTCATGTGCCATAAAGTAACACACAAGAATTGATAGACAGCAGCCCATTATTCCCGTGTAACAAAGAGAAAACAATGTACTATTCACTTTTGAATGGTATAATAAAAATTGATTAGTGGCTGTCCTCTCTTTTTCGGGCAGATAATGAGAGGACAATACCATGCTACTCTGCTAAACTTAAAGTATCAGGAAAGGGATTGAAAATGGAATGGATTGAAAGATTTAACAATGTAATCAACTATATCGAAGAAAATATTACGCAGCAGATTGATTATGAAGAAATTGCAAAAATTGCTTGCTGTTCTTCCTATCATTTTCAGAGAATGTTTACTTATATGGCGGGTATTCCACTGTCTGAATATATCCGCAAGAGAAAAATGTCATTAGCTGCTGTTGATTTACAAAGTGGTGATGAGAGAGTTATTGATGTAGCAGGAAAATATGGTTATAATTCCCCAACTGCCTTTAACAGAGCATTTCAGTCCATTCATGGGATTTCCCCTTCTGCTGTTAAGAACGGAAATGTATATGTAAAATCATTTCCGCGTCTTTCGTTCAAACTTGTAGTGAAAGGGGTAGAAGAATTGAATTATCGAATCGAAACAAAAGAAGCGTTCCGTATTATAGGAGTGTCTGCGCCTCTAAGCAAAGAGTTAGAAAAAAATTTTTCTGTTGTTCCGCAAATGTGGCAGGACTGTATTGAAAATGGAACGCTTGAAAAGCTATCGCAAATGGTTTCCGCTTCGCCAGCAGGTCTTTTGGGCATTAGCGTTTGTAACGACGAGGAACAATGGAAATACTTTATTGCTATTGCAACATCACAGGAGAATCCCGAATTTGAAGAATACACGGTTCCTGCGACAACATGGGCGATTTTCCCCGGAACTGGCACGAATCAATCTGTCCAAGAATTAGAACGCCGTATTTATACCGAATGGCTTCCTGCTTCTGGTTATGAATACGGAAATGCACCTGATATTGAGGTATATATAAATCCAGACCCTAAAAATACGGTATTTGAAGTGTGGGTACCCGTAAAGAAAAAATCATAGATTGAGAAAACTTTTTACAAAACATAGCAAAGTCAGTCGAGCCAGTCAACGGTCAAGATGAACGGCGCATACGCGCCGCCGTTGACAGCCCCGCCCGCCTTTGCAGATAGGCAATCAAGGGGCGACAGCAAGGAGTGCTGCCGCCCCGCACTATTATCAGAG
>DSLMC04102__coassemble_786_pt1 | contig 34068 bp, 27 predicted proteins | sample DSLMC04102__metabat2_low_PE_042 | metagenome-assembled genome bin DSLMC04102
ACTGAACGGGAAACAGAGTTTTAGATATCCACAAGTTCACACTACTCTCAAACACGGTAAATGGTGAAGTGATTGCTAAGATTGTTTTAGATATCCACAAGTTCACACTACTCTCAAACCTCAAATGTCCGGGAATAAATGCCCTATACGCATTATGAATCTGTAGATATCAACTATATTATACAACCCGACACAAATCTTTGTCTATCAGAATCATATCTTTTTCCGCCCCGCTGCACGTATTTTCAATACATAAAATACTACAGCCCAGATATCCTGCTTCCATCGCCAGCATAGAAATCTCATCGCAGGTAAAATAATTCCTCATTCCGATGAAAACAAACAATTTGATATTCAGCAATTCTGAACATATTTTTATGTATTGATTCAAGCGTGCCAGCAAATCACCTTCTTCGGGGAAACAAATACCACATTCTTTCAATATTTCTGAAACATCCTCAAGTTCGTATTCGAATCCAAAAGCTAATTCATCATTAAGATGATCCAAAAGCACTCTCAATTCTTCCAGAATACTCTGAACTCGATCCATTTCAACCCCTTGTTGAAGCAACTTTAGTATGCGTTTCAATAATCCTTTTTGAATCTTTTTATTATTCAAATCCACCATCCAGGGAGAAAAGATTATTTCCATCCGGGAGCTCTTTTTTTCTATTTCTTCTCCTTCGGACAGAATCCAGTCCTCTGTATCTTCTCTGACAGAAAGAAATAGCTCATTCACAAGTTCCCTCAGCGCTCGTTCAGATTCCATGATCAGAAAAAATGCTTCTCTGTTCTTCAATTCTATGGACAATTGCCTGTTGCAGTTTACAAGTTTCACATGATCCCTCCCTTCACTTTCATCATATAAACATTGAAATACGGTTCACAGTATGACCAGTCGCTCATCTGTATCCAACACCTGTCGTTTCACCGCTCCACAGATACATTCCATCCTGCTGTACTGTTTTTCCGTGATGCTCAACATCTGAACAATACCTTCTTCCGGACTGTTTTTTTTCACTCCATCCATGATGGAACTGGCCGCCGTCTGATTCAATGCCATTTTGCAGTACACAGACTCCTGCAGCATCAGAAAACCATTTTTTATCAAATATTTTCGGAATTTACTGTAGATCCTTCTCTCCTGAGCCGAAACCATCGGCAAATCAAATAAAACCAACACTCTCATATAACGATAACTCATTTCTCATACCTGTAAAATTTCAAAAACGTGAGATCCTGTTCCTCTATCGCATCGCAGACACTTTTAACGTAGATCCTTATGGCTTTGCTGACATACTCCTTATTTCCGTTAATGCGTACTTCCTGATTCAGTACGTCCAGCAGTTGATATTTCACTTTGGAATCAAATTCCGTGATCTGCATATCCGCTGCCTGTCGATCCACCAGAATACGAAATGGTTCCATCAAATCACAGGCAAAGTTGAGCGGATTAAACTGATTATCATGACAAATGCCCAGCTGCGTACAGTATCCAAGAGAAACAATTTCTTTTGCCACTGCAGAAAGAATAATGCTATAACCATAATTCAGCGCCGCATTCAGAGGAACCTCCTGTGTTCTGGAAAAATCCATTCCAAACATGGCATTGAAATAAACTTTAGCCGCATGACCTTCCCGATTAGTCACATCCCCTGGTTTTATTTCCCCAAGATACTGATTTAACAGTGCTGCCTCTCCCCTGTCGTGTTCATCCAGAAGATTCATCTGCTGATATATTTTTTCTTTTACAATTTCCGTCCAGACGTTTCTTTTCGACTCCACCGTCCACGAAGCCTGTTTACGATATTTCAGACTGGTATCATGGCTTCCATAGTAAGAAACCAGTTCCGAGGACGGCAGTCTTTTTTCATCGCAGAAAATCACCTTTACTTTTTTCCTTGTCAGTTCTGCCAGCAAAGCAGCTGTGAGAGAAACCGCCGTACATTCAATCAGCAAAACGGAAATTTCATCAATATTGATTTTAATTACATCATCATTTCTCACCACCAGGTGCCCCAGCTGCAAGTCCAGCTTGGCACGCCTGGTGATTGCCACCGTCCTCCATCCCATTTTATATAATCCTTTCTATCTGTTCATAAATACCGGTTACCGACTGATGAACAATCGCCAGGCTGCTTCTGTCTGTCACGTTCATCCCGATCCGAATGGGACCCGGCTTCGCGTTTCCTCCAATCAGAGTCAGATTTGGCATCTCCGGCGTACACTGAAAAAGTTTCAACATCTGATACAATGCTTCTGCTTTCTTTTCTATTGATAATTCCTGATACCGTCTATAACCGGATTCATAAGTATCCAGGAACCTGCCCAGCATCACCTGATAAATACTGTCTTTCAATTTCCGACACAGTTCCAGGTATAATTCATCCATATCTGATTCCTTCAGCAGCTGATTGTCCGGAAGCAAGGCCCGCTTGTCTTTTTGCAGCTCCAGCATATGTTTGCTAATCTGCCTTATGGTCTGATGATATTTCCGGGGCAGAATTAACTGATTTGCATTATGAAAAACAAGCTGGCTTCCACTTCTTCCTGCCAGACGCATTTTAAATCCCTGATAGATAAATAAGGTCTGCATCTTTACTTTTCGCAGAATTTCCACCTGTTTCAGTTGATATTCCTGTTCAAAATATTCTTTCGCATATTCATTGTAATCCTCGATTCTGTTTTTCAGATACAATGGTACAGGCAGAAGCCAGGTGCCAGATTTTCCTTTTTTATCCTCTGCTTTGACCAACATGAAATACGTATTGGTAGCCTTATTATACCCACCGTATTTTTCGATGTCCGAAATTCTTCCACTCTCTTTTAACGGTACCTGACCTTTTCCCTTTTTCATTCTCTGAAGATCGTAGAGTTCTCCCTTCTCCTCATAAGTCTGACGTGCAGTCAGAACTTTGGAACTTGCTATCATCGTTTTAACCGTATGGATGGTCTGTCCACTAACCCAGGCTTTCTCTCCCTGAAATTCCACATCATAGTCAAACATTTTATACAGGTTATAAGTGCGTTGAGTTCCTTTTTCCTGAAAATATTTTCTCACATCTTTGGTAAATTTCAGATGAAAAATATTTCCCACAACGATGTTAAGATAGGCATCCTGTCCGTGATGAAAATCGTTCAAATCCCTTACTTTCAGCAAGTCAAATCTATGCCGGAAGTTGACCACATGCCTTGCCTTCACATACACGATCTCCGTTTTGTCCGGCATCAGCTGGTGCAGCAGTTCCGTAAGAGCTTTTGTACTCTGTCGAGTCTCCACCAACTGACGATTGACAAAACCGCATAATTCATCCTGCGTCAGTTCAGTGGCTCGGGTCAGGCGGTAATATTTTTCATCACTGATGTATTTTTTTTCATGCCACATTCTCCATATTCCGGCCATTCTGTCCCGATCTTTTTTGTCAATGGGATACTTATCCTGTTTTTTCTCTCGGTTATATTTAGCTTCCACCAGAACCCGGTTATCGAGACTGTCGTCAGCAGTCAAAGAACGAGGATAAATATGATCGATATCATACAGACTGTTATCCGACAGCGCAGAAAAAGGAATTGGATCACCGGTATAGGCACTGCGTCCCATCTGCATAAAGTAGAAGAACAGCTTATCTTTTCGCAGCTCCTCATTGGTACAGCCCTTCAATTCTTCCAGTAACTCTTTATTCACTTTTGTATACGCATATAACTGTAAAATCTGCGATTTCCGATCGGAAGTACGTTTGGACTCCTGTTTCTCACGGGCCATTTCCACAAATACCCGTTTGGGAGCTCCGCCCATGAAGCTTTGCACCTCATCAATCACTTTCAAGGCCATCCAGATCTGTCTTCTCACAGATGGCGATACAAACAGATTTTCCACCAGTTCATACCGGATCCCATCTGTTTTTTCCGTCAGATCATCATTTTCCTGCTGAATCAAGCGCTGGAACCCGTATTGAGGCTGAAACAGAATTTCATTGAAATTCAACTGTTCATTCCAGAGATAATAGAGAATCGTTCCAATGGGTTCTCCTTCTTTCGTCTCCACTGCCAATCCTTCCAGCAACTTCCGTGAAAAAGGCGCCCATCCGTCACATTTCACTGTTTTCACGATCGCGGGAATCTGTTTTTCATATGCAGGATATTTTGTCAGCAGTCGCTTTTTTAAAAGTTTCTGATCCGCCCCAAACAATGTGATATCACGGATCATATCTTCCATAACCGAATCCGATACGTGTGTATCAAAGTGAATCTGTTTAAAGGCAAGCAGTGAACGCATGGAAGACTGGAAATCCTGATCAATACCGGAAATATCCTCTGGTCCGATATCCTCATAACACCCCTCTTTCTTCAGATACTGCACCAGTCTCTTTCTGGTGACCCGCTGGTGATGGCAGAACAGATCTTCATATACTTTCTGCTTGATCGATACCGTCAGTCTTACGCCCTGAATTTTCACTGTATTCAGCTCATTAAGCACTTTGTATTTTTCAAACAACAACGATCCTGCCGGAAGCACCTCTTCTTTTTTCAGATACGTACATTTATTTGTCGCACGCAGAATAAATTCCTCCGCAGACTTTTCCAGATCCACTTTCTGCTCAAAATTCCACGGATAAACTTTTCCTTTCTCTCTGCGAACCACCCAGGCATAACCCTCTTTCTGATGAGCGTTATTCAGCGGACCTACATAGAAGGGAATTCGAAACGTCAAAAGCTGAAGGATTTTCTCTGAAACCGTAAATCCACTCTCATCCTTTTCTTTTAAAAAAGGCAGATATTCTTCTGCATTTTTCAGAATCTGTTTCAGTTCTTTCTCGTGAATCTGATAAGGGATCACGGAATTATCCGATCCTTTCTGTTTAGGCAGAAACTGCCCCAGGGTAATCTGCTGCTGAATATATGCCTTCTCCTCACAATCTTCCAAATTTTTCAAAACTTCTTTGTCCAACAGTTTATAAAAATCTTCTCTGGAACAATGTCCCTCGATGACTTCTTTTCTCCCGTTATGTCTGGTCATACCGATATAGGCCGGATAATTCGCCAATCCCTTTTGAGATTCGTTCAGAATTTTCTTCCTTACCTCTGGTGGAAATTTCTCTTTTAATACTTTCTTTAATAACTGCAGATCTTTTTTATGCTTTTCATAATCTGCCACTTTCGCATCTGAAATCCGTCCATGGGGATTATTCTTTAAAATCCTGGAAAGAGCACACCAGTTATAGACTGCTTTTGCCCTGGCAATAAGTTCAAAGGAATCTCCCAGTGCCTCCTGGTAATATCCTTCCTTTTCTTCATAAGATGCCGAATCAAACTGAAGCTTACTTTCCTCCAGATTTTTATATGCTTCCTGATCAAACAACTTGTCCAGTGAAACAGAAGCACCAACCAGTAATGCTGCCAGTTCCTTCACCTGCTTCTCTTTTGTCTGCAGCAATGCGACTATCTGTGCTTTTTTTTCTGTCTTTGTAATTCCCGGATCCAGCAAAACTGCTTTCAGATTTTCCATTTCATCCGTCTGAAGGAAAATCTCCAGGTCGAAGAAAGAATTCCAGGTATTCAAAAACTGCAGCATCAGTTCTTCAAAAGATTCCCCCTGGCCGTTTACGTCGATGTTCGACAGAAAATGTCCTCGATGCTTTAAAATATGCGCAATGGCCAGATAAACCAGTCTGATGTCATGCGCGGACACATGATCCATTAATTCTTTTCGCAGATGGTAGATCGTTGGATACTGCCTGTGATAGTCTTTGTCTGTATAATCTTGATCCACAAACAACGCACAAGGAAGCGTCGGCGTGGTGCCATCGGCGTTTCTTTTATCTTCTCTCACATAAGGGCTCTCTGCCAGACGATGGAAAAATCCTTCATCCACTTTCTCAATCTCTTCGGCAAACAATTCCTGCAGACATCGAATTCTCTCCTGCTGTCTCCTTAATCTTCGCCTGGCACATCGGACAGTTCTTCTTCCTTTCGCGGTGTCTGCAGTGGAAAACAATACCGATCCGATCGCAGGTTTACGGTTTCTCTTCAAGATCTGATAATCCGTGTCTGTCACACACCAGCCGACCGAACCCGTCCCCAGATCTAACCCCAGAAAATATTCCTGTTTGTTCACTGAAATGATTCCTCCTTCCGTAGATAAAAGCAGACTGCGGTTGCCATGCAGAACTTTTTCTGTCCCTCACCGCATCCGCAGTCTGCTTTATTACAAATTTACACTCTCCTCAAACACATACTCCAACAGGAGACGAAGTATGTTTAGTTCTACATACTCCATATTTTTATTATAGTATAATAAAAAAACAAATGCAAGATTTTTTGTTTATATCAATGATTTCATTGACATTTGTTTTCCCGTCGCTGTATAATCAATTTATACAAGTTTACACTATAAGTTCAAATAAGATTTTATCGAAATCACTTCTTAGTGGAAGTACTGCGGATGCAGTGAAAAGAGTTGTAATATCGGAATCGATATTGCAGCTTTTTTATTTCCGGGAAATGTTTTATTTGTTCCATAACATTTTCTCTCCTTGATGCCATCCAGCTGCCTTCCCCACTTCATCCGCACAGCAGTTTTTCATAGACTGCCTGACATTACCAACTTTTTGAACATTTTATATAAAATATATTTTATTTTGCGATACTGTTTTCAGCTACCCCACCCAGTGAATCCTGCTCTCGTCATACCGGTCTTCCTGTACCTTCTGCTCCGCCGGATACCCAAGTGAGAACATGGAGAACACCTCCACATTGTCCGGCAGATTCAGCAGACGGTGCACTGCATCCATCCGCTCCCGGTCCGGGGCGATGCCGAACCACACGCCGCCCAGCCCTTGGGCGTCCGTCTCCAGCCAGATATGCTCCTGGGCGATAGACAGATCGATCTGCGCAAAGGCCGGCGCGATCAGGCCTTCCTTCCGGTAAACCGGCACGATGACCACCGGCGCTCCTGCCGCGCAGGCGGAGTAAGGGCTGACGCCTGCCAGCTTCCGGATCATCTCTTTATCCGTCACCACATAAAATTCCCAGGGCTGCTGATTGCAGGCGCTGGGCGCCTGCATACCGGCTTTCAGGATCTGCAGAAGCTTCTCCTGCTTCACCGGTCTGTCTTCATATTTTCGAATACTGACTCTGTGAAAAATACTGTTCATACTTTTTACCATTCCTTTCGCTTCTCTCAAGGCACAAACAAGTTATGAAAAAAGTTGTGCCCCTCCACTCTTTGATTTATAATTCTTATAAGGAATAGCAATATACTACAGAGCACGGAAGGAGGAGTGGCGAATTTATTTCGACCCCGTATACTTATATGTGCCGTCATCCTTTCAAGCACAAACAAGTGGGACTTTGAGCCCGGACTCTTATCATTGGTAATAAACCATGTTTATTCAGTCGCAGGATGACAGTCACTGTTGCTATTCCTTTTTTCTTAAGGTAGTGATACTTATGATGAAGTTAAAATACTCCATCTGCTGTGGACTTGATGTCCACAAAAATGTTATCGTTGCAACCATCGTAATCACTAACAATGATGGAATATCCGAATACAAACAAAAATCTTTTTCAACCATCAACTCGGATATCCAAAGGTTTCACAACTGGCTCATCGAGAATAATTGCTTTCATGTTTGTATGGAATCCACTGGCAAGTATTGGATTCCTATTTTTAATTATCTCGAAAATGACATCGATGTCTGCCTCACACATCCCAAATATGTCAAAGCCATCAAAGGCAAGAAAACGGACAAAAAGGATTCCAAATGGATCGCCGACCTCTACAAATTTGATCTTGTCAGATGTTCTTTTATTCCTCCCAAGGATTTCCGCCAGCTCAGGGAACTTGCCAGGTACCGTTTCAAACTGGTCTGCATGAAATCTTCTGAAAAGAACCGCATCCAAAACTGTATGACCGTTTCCAATGTCGGCATTGCCAGTGTGCTTTCTGATCCTTTCGGCAGGACAGCGACTGAAATCATGTCTTATCTGTTAGAACATACCGCTGATTCCATGGATGAAAAAGCTGTCCGCAAACTCATAAAAAAAGGGGCGAGAGCCAAGTCGGATGAAATCATCGAAGCAATCAGAGGCTACAATATTGAAGCAGACCAGGCTAAAAAGCTTGAACTTGCCCGTGGGCATCTGGAATATCTTGACGATATGATCACCCAGACCGAAGTGGAACTCTATGTCCGCATCAAGCCTTATTATGAGTTTGTGGAATTTGTCAGTACCATGCCCGGAATGACCGAGTTAAGCTCCACCATTGTTCTTGCGGAAACAGGTGTTGATATGAACATTTTTGATGATGCAAAACATCTATGTTCCTGGTGTGGGCTTGCGCCTGCCAACAACAAATCCGCCGGGAAGAAAAAGTCTGTCCGGATTTCCAAAGCAGGCGATTACCTAAAACCAATGATGGTGCAGTGTGCCCTTGCCGCAGTAAAGAACAAAAAGCAGCCTTATTTTGCCATCAAATATGGACGGATTAAAAAACGCCGTGGTCACAAAAAAGCAGTCATTGCCATTGCAAGAATGATGATGGTCTGCATTTACCACATGGTATCTGAAAAGAAACCCTTCAGTCCTACTGACTACGAGGAATTGATGGATCCTCGTAATCATGTGGAGCGAGTCGTCCTCAATGAGGACAATGTTTTTGCTTATCTTGAAAGCCTTGGTTACGATAGTTCTAAGTTAGTGAAGCGCAACGATAACTAATCTTTATTTTATTGCTATATAGCCTTAAAATCAGGGTTTTTATGAACCCTTATATAGGTGCGTCCAAAAATCTACTTTATTTTTCACTCTTCCTCCTTTATCTATTCGCAGGAAAGTTCCATCCGCACCGCCTGCCAGCTTCCCTTTTCAACGATCAGCACCGCCATGGTGATCTCCTGGCGGAACCGCCTCGGGCCGCAGCTGCCCGGATTAATCCACAGTCTTCCTTCCCTTACTTCCTCCGTATACTGATGAGAATGACCAAAGATAATGATCTGCCGGTCACCAGGATCAGGCGGAAGATCCCGGCGGTTATGAATCATGGAAAACTTCATGCCGCCTAAAGTGAAGTCCGCCCGTACAGGAAGCGCACGGGCCCATTTTCCCCAGTCGTTGTTTCCTCTGACGAAATAAACCAAAGCTCCCGGTCTGGCCGCATCGCGGATCTCATCCATAATGGCCGGTTCATCGATATCGCCGGCGTGCAGTACCGCATCACACTGTCCGATGATTTCTTTTACCTGTGGGCGCAAAAATCCGTGAGTATCAGATAACACCGCTATCTTCATCTGCCTGTCCTCCTCGCTGTATTAATTCTATGAATTAAATTTACCAGAATCCACCGGTAATTTCAACAGAAAATTTTCTCTTGTCCTTAGAATATTCTGTATATTTAATTTTATATTATTTTTTTCAGAATTTCTATTGACAAATGCCGATTTATGAGTTATTATAACACTATCAAAAGAAAAGGAGGACGGACCACCGAAAACGTAAATCCTAATCCAGACATTCTAAAGAAACGAGGTAAAGTCCAATGGGAAAGTAATCATTTATTCGAGAACACTATTCTATCCAGAGGAATAGTTTTATATAGATATCAATTAAATAAGGAGGTCTGGCCCATGGATGTAATGAGTTAAAAATCCACTGTACGAATCGTAAATTGGTACAGTGGATTTTTTATGCCTATCTCTATACTTTCTTCTGTCACGGCACCGCCAGAGGCGCGTTAAACCGCTCTATTTCGGCACTGAGAACGGGGCCTGCCTCTTCATACCAGTCATAGGTGACGGTCTGCTTTCCGTCGCTCCATACCTCCGGACAATCTATATCTTCCCAGTCCATGGGAATCATATGCTGTTTCTGTTCGGAAGCAATCTTCATAATGCTTCTTAGTTCTTCTTCCTCTTCTTTTTTTAGAATTCCCGGTTTCACAGAAAGAAAAAGCGGAGTGCCGCTGCGGGCGATGACCTCAGCCCACTGCCGGTTCTTCTCCCAGGGAATACTTCCGTTGATTCCCACACAGTCTGCATCCACATCATAGAAAGCGCCGTGCTGGGGCAGCCGGAACGCCAGCGTATTGACGCCCATCCTTCTGCTTCGCTCCCAGATGCGGCCGCTGGTGTCGTCTCCGGTGCGGTTCAGATGCATCAGGCCCGCACCCAGATGACCGATGGTGTTGCAGCCTAAAATCAGCACATCTTTTGGGGCTGCCTCCTGACAGATCGCCTCATAGAGAAGCGTTACGATCTGAGCGCTGGTTTTTCCCCGGTCATAAAAATGCCAGTCATCCCGAACATTCAGCAGATTGGCCTCAAAGCCCCACATCCCGAACAGATCGTAGGTGGAAAAATCATGTTTAATCAGCTGGTAACCCCAGTCGCAGATCTGCCGGATGTCCTGCCGGATATAATCCAGCGCCTCCGGATGGGAGGGATCCAGACAGCCGTTATGAGAAATCCTCCACTCCTGAGAAATGGCAGGATCCTCATTTTGCAGCAGCCGCACCCAGATCCCCGGTCGTACTTTCTTTTCCTTCAGCTTTTGGGCCAGCGCGCCCGGATCTGGAAACTTATCATTGCCTTTTCTCCAGGGTCCTCCGTTATACTCCTCCAGACGGTGATTGACCTGCCATCCGTCGTCCACCACCATAAACGGCGGATTGGAAACTCCCTGCGTCAGGGCAAGCAGATAATCCGCATCTTTTTGAATCTGTACATCGCTGCTGTCACCATAAGCGTAATACCAGTTATTGCTGCCGTAGACGGGAAACGCAGGCAGCAGGGGATCCTCACACATGCGCCGGCAGAATACCCGGGCCGTTTCAAAGGTATCCTCCGACGGTCCTGCCATGCAGACGACCTTTGCCGCCTCCAGTGTCTGCCCTTTCAGTTCCACGCCTCTTCCTCCGTTTCGCAGATCCAGATACAATGTGACGCCTTTCGTATCCGCCTGCCAGAAGCACATGGCCGCAGGCCGTACCATCACACCAAAGCACTGTGTATTCTCTGCGCCCGCTGCCAGGAAGTACCAGGGCATAAAACGGCTGCCGCTCATTCCCTGCCAGCGCAGGTCTCCGTAGCCGCGCTCCCAGGCATCTCCGAGGAAACGGGCGTCTTTGGCAAGGCGGTACTGCCAGCGCAGCTTCACTCCAAGGAGGGCGTCCTGGGAAGTCACCTCCACCTGCAGTGTTTCTTTTATTTCAGAAAAAGAAACGGTCGTACCCCCTGCCACGGCCGGATTGGCCTGCCCGGATATCACCCGGGACTCCTTTTCTGTCTCGATGGTCACGAAATCCGGCGTGCCGGGATTCCATGACCGGTAACGATCCATCATCTTCCTTATCTCCTTCTCATTTCATTTTTCAGGAAACTCAGCAGTTTCCCGTATACACGTATCGCAGGTAAGCCGCCGCCGCATCCCGCAGCCGGTACACCGTCTCCACCCTGGTCGGCTCCTGGTCCGCCATTCTGTGACGGGGAAAGAAGCGGGTCACATGGAGAGGAATCTCTTCCTTGACAGAGGCAATCCAGCGCGCCTCCTCTTTCATCTCTTCTTCCGAATCGTTCTCCCTTGGAACGATCAGTGTGGTCAGTTCCACATGACAGCTTTTTGCCGCTCTTTCGATAAACGCTTTCACAGTCTGCAGATTGCCGCCCAGTCTTTGATACCATTCTTCACGAAAGCCCTTCAGATCAATGTTCATGGCATCAATATAAGGCAGAACCTCCTCCAATACCGGCAGTTCGACGCAGCCGTTGGTCACCAGCACGTTTTTCATACCCTTCTTACGAATCAGCCGGGCTGTATCACGGACAAACTCGTAACCGGCCAGCGGTTCATTATACGTAAACGCCACACCGATATTCCCCTGACCGGCGCAGTCCGCTGCCAGATCCGCCAGCTGCCGTGGAGTAACTTCCCGGAAATCACAATCTTTTTCTCCGGCCATGGAAATCTCATGGTTCTGGCAGAATGGACAGGACATATTGCATCCAAAGCTGCCCGCCGAAAGAATCCGGCTGCCCGGATAAAACCGCCGCAGCGGTTTCTTCTCGATGGGATCCAGCATCAGCGCCGTCAGCTTTCCATAGTTAACGCAGCAATTCTGCCCCTTTATATTTCTCCTGACCCGGCAGCTCCCTGTCTGCCCCTCCGACAGGATACAGTGACGGGGACAGACCTGGCATCGTATTTCTTCTTCTTTTTCCATCAGAAATGTCTCACCACCTCAAAGCGCTCCATGCGCACCTGCTGCTCCCACAGAGGGATACCAGCCTTTTTCTTTGCGATGGCAATCTGCTGCTCTGGTGTATCCACGCCCTCCAGATTTGGCAGCAGCAATCCTCTCTTTTCTCCTTTTTTCACCACCACGCCGTACCGTTTCACATCAAGCTGATCCGCGGAATCGATTTTCTCCGTTTCGCCCAGCACATCCACACTGTAAATCAGTTTGTCCAGCTCCTCCGGCTGTATGGAATCAAAGCGGGGATCCCGGGAAGCTGCGCTGATTCCGTTTTCCACGATTTCTCTGGCGATGCAATCCTGTACGGGAGAGATGGTCCCGATACAGCCCCGCAGTCTTCCTTCTTCCTTGATGGAAACGAACACGCCGGCCCGGCCTGCCGTCATCTCCTGCGGCAGATCTTCCGGGAGCAGCGTTCTCTTACCGCTGCGCACATATGTCTCCACTGCCTGACGGGCCAGGCACACATAAGCATCCTCTTTCTCCCGGCATGCTCTGACCTGTGCTTTTGTCTTTTCTTCATACTGCTGCAGGAAGTTCCGTTTTGGATCGCTTCCTTTTGTCTCATACGTACAGACGCCGTATCCCACGCCGAAGGTTCCTTCGTGGGACAGTCTTTGCGCTTTCACTGCCTGAAGATCCAGTGTCCCGGCTAATACCACAAAAGAACGGTGGCCGCACTCCGCAGCCTTTTCACAAAATTCCTCCGAAAACTCAAACAGGCGGTCAAAACTGGCAGAACCCATCACATCCATGATCTGCTCATCATATAACGGCCCCTCTTTTGCAAAGCCATAAGGCCCATCCGCTTTCAGCCGGTGGGAAAGATCCCCGCTGCCGATGACCGCTATCCTCCGATCCAGCAGCTGCGCCGTCTTCAAAATACACTGTCCCAGCTGATAATGCACAGAAAAGGGCAGTCCCGAAAGGCCGATCCGCACCACCTGATAATCCTGCATATAGTGGTTCAGAAACCACAGGGGGATCATCGTGCCGTGATCCAGCCTTCGATCCCGTTCTCCCAGCGTGCCTGCAGGAATATCCCTGGCCTGTGCCTCCTGGCATAAAGCTTTCACAAAGCCGGTATCATAATCCACGCTGATCTTAACCTGAGGAGCCCGGAACGCACCGAAATCACCCTCTGCCCCCTTCCCCGGCGAGATGTGAAAATAATCGGCGTACATCGCCGAATGGGGCGAAAGTACCACAACCGTTTCTGGCTTCCAGGCCGCCGCCTGTCTGGCTGCTTTGTGGTACGCATCAACGGTTGCCTGGATCTGTTTTTCCTGTCCCCCTCCCACTTCCGGTATAATCAGCGGCGGATGGGGAACCATAATCGCACCTCTTATTGCCATAACGCTTCCTCCTTTTACCGTTATCATACCATATCCAAACCGTGTTCACATCTGATTTTTAAAAAATGCTATTGAAAATTTCAGAAATTTCTATATAATAAGAAGACGCAGTTACGTATGAAAAAGAAAGGAGTTATTATGGAAAAGTTTTTCAAACTCAAAGAAAACGGTACAAAATTTTCCACAGAAGTGATGGCCGGCCTGACCACCTTCTTCACCATGGCTTATATCATCGCTGTCAATCCCAGCGTATTAAGCCAATCCGGCATGGAATGGGGCGCTGTATTCCTGGCCACCATCATCGCTTCCATCATCGGTACTTTGGTGATGGGACTTTTTGCCAACGTGCCTTACGCCCAGGCTCCGGGTATGGGACTGAATGCATTCTTTGTCTACACCGTATGCTTCGGTCTGGGATTCACCTGGCAGCAGGCACTGTCCATGGTATTTATCTGCGGTGTGTTCAATATCATCATCACCGTAACCAAAGTGCGTAAATTCATCATCAAGGCTATCCCCAACAGTCTGCAGAACGCCATCGGCGGCGGTATCGGCGTGTTTGTGGCTTACATCGGCCTGCTGAATGTGGGGATCATCACCTTTGAATCCGGCGTGCCGGCCATCGCCACTTTAAATCAGCCGGCGTTCTGGCTGTTTCTGATCGGTCTGGTGCTGACCATTGTGCTGCTGGTATGTAATATCAAGGGAGCGATTCTCATCGGCATCGTGATTACCGCTCTGCTGGGAATTCCCATGGGCGTCACCACAGCCAGCGATTCTGTCAGCTTCACAGAAGCCTGCGCAGCGCTGCCCACCACCTTCGGCGTTATCTTTACCGCCGACGGACTTCCGTCTTTGTTTACGGATCTGGCCAAGCTGCCCCTGGTACTGGTGACCATTTTCGCCTTCAGTATCTCCGATACCTTCGATACTCTGGGCACCTTCATCGGAACAGGACGACGCAGCGGTATCTTCAGCGAGGAAGATGAGCGGGCCATGGATTCCAGCTCCGGATTTAAATCAAAAATGGATAAAGCCCTGTTCGCAGACGCCATTGCAACTTCCATTGGTTCCATCTTCGGTACCTCCAACACCACCACCTTTGTGGAGAGTGCTTCCGGTATCGGCGCCGGCGGACGCACCGGCCTGACCAGCGTCGTGGTCGCCATCTGTTTTGCCATCAGCGCGTTCCTGGCTACCTTCGTCAGCGCAATCCCTTCTGCTGCCACTGCTCCGGCTCTGGTCGTGGTTGGTATCATGATGACCTCCGCTTTCAAGGAAATTAAGTGGGACGACTTCGCCGAAGCTGTTCCGGCCTTCTTCGCCGGACTGTTCATGGCGCTGTGTTACAGTATTTCCTATGGAATCGCCTTTGGTTTCATCTCCTACTGTATCGTAAAAATCTGTAAGAAAGAAACTGCCGGCATTCATCCGATCCTCTGGGTGGCCACCATCCTCTTTATTCTGAATTTCGTATTGCTGGCAATTATTTAACAGCATTGGTCAGGGCATCCTCTTGAAAATCTGCCGTGGCTATAGATGGAAATATATCCTGACACAGAATCGGGCAAAATAGCTTGACTGTCATACTTGTATATGCTATTTTAAATGAAAAAGATACCGCCGGGTATTTGCCAGCGCTATTGTTCCGTAAGGCCATAGAAGGAACAATAGTACTGGCTTATTTTTGTGAGGAGGTGGAATGATTTCACAGCGGAAATCTTCTTGATAATATATCAATATCAATTACAAAACTTCAGTAAACACTGAAAGGAGATAAAATGAAAACCGCAGTAGATTTACAAAATGATTCCACCCCTTCCCTGGTGCTGCGCCTGGCTATACCCGCCATGATCGCCCAGTTTGTCAATATCTTGTACAGTATTATCGACCGGGTCTATATCGGACATATCGCCGGCATCGGCGGACTGGCTCTGGCCGGTGTGGGCGTCTGCGGCCCTATCGTGACGCTGCTGTCCTCCTTCGGCACCCTGGTGGGTCTGGGCGGCTCCATTTTGATGAGTATACGGATGGGAGAGAAAAACCAACAGAAAGCATCTCAGATCCTGGCAAATTCTTTCTTAATGCTGGCTGTCTTCTCCCTCGTCCTCACGATTATCTTTCTGCTGAGCAAGGAACAGCTGCTCATGTGGTTTGGCGCCAGTGAAATCACCTTCCCCTACGCCAACACCTACATGACCATCTATACGGCGGGAACCTTCTTTGCTCTGATGGCGGTGGGACTGAACTACTTCATCAACTGTCAGGGCTTTCCAATGGCCGGCATGGCCACCGTCCTGATCGGAGCCATCGCCAATATCGTGCTGGATCCGCTGTTTATCTTCGCCTTTCACATGGATGTGGCAGGCGCGGCCATCGCTACGGTGATCTCCCAGATGCTGTCCTGTGCTTTTGCCCTCGCCTTTTTATTTGGGAAAAAGGTGCCGATAAAGATTACCTTTGGACGTTATGACTGGCGGATCATGAGGAGGATCCTGTATCTTGGATTTTCACCTTTCCTGATCCTGGCCACCGACAGCATCATTCTCATTGTTATGAACACCGTACTGCAGCGTTTCGGCGGTCCCGACCAGGGAGATATGCTCATCACCTGCGCCGCCATCGCCCAGAGCTTCCTTTTACTGGTTACCGGGCCAATGCTGGGCATCAGCGGCGGCACCCAGGCGATCTTAAGCTACAATTACGGCGCCAGAGAAACGAAACGGGTCAAAAAAGCAGAACGTATGATCTTAATCATGATGCTTTGTTTCACCACCATTATGTTTATACTCTCCCGGCTAATCCCCCAGGTATTCGTTCACATGTTTACTTCCAATCCGGAATACTATGCATTTTCGGCCTGGGGAATCAAGACTTATACGCTAATGATTATTCCGCTAAGCTTCCAATATGTTTTTGTAGATGGTTTGACGGCTCTGGAACGGACAAAGACAGCTCTGGCTTTGTCCGTATTCCGCAAAAGCCTTTATGTGATTTCCACTTTGGTACTGCCTTTGCTCTTTTCTGCCCAGACTGCTTTCTATGCCCAGCCTCTTGCCGACGGTGTCAGTTCCGTGCTGTCCACCTGTGTGTTTTTTCTGGTCATCAACCGGCATCTGCAGCGACGGGAACAGCTGGAATAAAAAACAGGGAAAAAGAGATTTACGATTTTCTTTTTCCCTTTCATATTTATGAAAAAACCTTTTATTTCCAGTCTTTTATAATGGCAATCACCTGTTCCTCATAGTCATGTCCGGTGATATCTTCCGTCTGACCGCCGTTTCTCACATTTGTTTCCACCCCCCATTCATCATCATGAAATTCCCAGATATGGTAGGGAACACCACGATAATCAAAATCCAGGCTGCCGCAATCCTCCACTTCTGTATAGATATATTCCATCTTGCTTTCTTCCAAATATTTCCTTATTTTCTGTAATCTCATGCATATCCTCCTTAAATCGCTTACTTTATCTTATTTTAATGTAATTATTTCAGACAGTCAACCATGGATTTTGTCGCAATTTTCCTGTATTTTCCAGTTTTATTCACATTATGTATATTATTGCTTTCCGCAGATTCGGTAATTGACTTTTTTCCGATTATTTCGACAAATTTCCCTTCCTTCCTTGATTCTGCACAATTTGCCATATATAATAAATATGGAGCTGTATTTTTTTATTAAAATTCACAAGAAATCACATATGTAAATTTCACACGGGGGAAACTATGAAAAATAATGACATCGGTGTATTGGCATCTTCACAGGAATATTTTCACGTTGCAAGTCAGTTTGCGAAGAAAACTCTCTTCTACCTGATTTCCGGTGGTGATTATCAATGCAACAAGGATTTTATCGACAGAAAAGGCAATCTTCCCGAAAGCTTTTACGTCATGTTAATACAAAAGGGCACGCTTTATATCGATATGAACCATAAAACCTATATGGCTCCCAAGGGCAGTGTCTTTGTGCTGGACAGCAAGATCGAATGCTGTTATTACGCGAAGGATAATCTTTCCATGCAATGGATTCAGTTTGGCGGCATCGCGGCACAGAATTTCATTGATCTGCTGTATGAAACAAACAGCAAAAACGGACCGATATTTCAGCTGGACGATCTTCCGGCCATGTCTAAAAAATTTGATTTTATCATGAATATGTTTGCCACCAATCAGGTAAACGAATGTCTCGGATCTTTGTATATCCATGATATACTGACCTCTCTGACTTTACTGAACCCTCTGTCCCAGGAAGGAACCAACCTGAGCATGATCGAGGTGGCGCGATATATTGACAAGTTTTACAGTGAAAATCTGACGGTAAAAAATCTGGCCAAAGGATGCAACCTTTGTGTTTATTACTTTATCCGCGCTTTTCAGAAGGTGCATCACTGCACGCCTTATCAGTATCTGGCCGGCGTGCGTTTTGAAAATGCCAAGCGGCTGCTTCTCTCCACCAACCTCAATGTGGAGGAAATCGGAAATATGGTGGGCTTCAGCAGCGGATCCAATTTTGCCAGATCCTTTAAAAAGGAATTTGGTTATTCACCGACCACCTATCGCAAATACGGGCCCGATCCCATATCAGATATCAGTCCCCACGCATAGAAGGAAACAGGCAGATACCGGCTTTCACCGGTCATCTGACCTGTTTTTATTTTATCTTATTTTTTTGTCAAATTCAGGATTGTAGTAGTAAAAATTGCGACTGTCCAGATGCTCTTTTGTCTTTTCCAGCGCTTCTCCGAAACGCTGGAAATGAACGATCTCCCTGGCTCTTAAAAACTTCAGCGGCTCCCTCACTTCCGGATCTTTGATCATCCGCAGCAGATTATCATATACGGTTCTCGCCTTCTGTTCTGCAGCCAGGTTTTCCATCAGATCCGTAAGCGCGTCTCCTTTAGACTGAAATTCCATGGCGGTAAAGGGAAGCCCTCCGGCAGCCTGGGGCCACAGGCCTTTGGTATGATCGATATAATATCCGTCAAATCCTGCAGTTTTTGCATCCTCAATAGTCATATCGCGGGTCAGCTGATAGACCATGGCGCAGATCATTTCCATATGAGCCAGTTCTTCCGTCCCGATATCCGTCAGCAGACCGCCCACCGCTTTCACCGGCATAGTATAGCGCTGAGCCAGATAGCGCATGGATGCGGACAGCTCCCCATCCGGACCTCCGTACTGACTGATAATCATCTGTGCCGTTTTCGGACAGGTCTTTGTGATTTTCACAGGAAACTGCAGCCTTCTTTCATAATTCCACATCAGATACACGCTCCTTCCCAGGGCATGGGGCCTTTTTCCCATGCGAACACATTTTCTCCCGCATGTTCACAGAATGTTTCGCAGGATGATTTTGCCATACAGTCTCTTGTCAGCGGATAATACCGGTTGGCAAACTCTTTCATAAGATCCTGCCTCAGCCGGCTGCTCTCTTCCAAAATCTTCAATGCCTGTCTGTCGTCACAATGGGTATCCAGATAGAGCGTCAGATCATCCAGTACAAAGCTTATCTCACAGATCTTTTGCATCAGCTGTTCCCGATTTTCCTGAACGCCGCCCGGATCACGATGATCCGGCTTTCCATCGATGGTTTTCGGCACAGAATCCGCCAGATAAAAGGGCAGATTCAACTCCGGAAAGATCGTCCCTTCCCGCAGCGCTTCGGAAAAATCATACAGCTTGGATCCTTGCTGAACCGGAATGCTGACCATTGCAAGTCTTTCTTTTTGTTCCATAAAAAAGAACTCCTTTCCCAATTCCATCACGTTTTCCGGTGACAGGATTAGTATATGGAGTTCTTTCTTTTTTACTTTTCCATTTTTTTATTTAATCCATGATATCCACATCTTCGCCGCGAAGTATTTTATTGATATTTCGCACGGCGCACATCTTACCGCACATGGTGCAGGTGTCTTCCTTTTCCGGTGTGGATTCAGCCCGGTATCTGCGGGCTTTTTCACTGTCCATGGCTAATTCAAACTGGCGATCCCAGTCCAGATTTCTTCTTGCTTCGCTCATATCATGATCCCACTGGGCAGCGCCCTTGATGCCTTTTGCAATGTCGGCGGCATGGGCTGCGATTTTGGAGGCAATGATACCCTCCTTCACATCCTCCAGCGTGGGCAGACGAAGATGCTCTGCCGGTGTCACATAGCAGAGGAAAGATGCCCCGTAGGTAGCTGCGATGGCTCCGCCGATGGCTGCTGTGATATGATCGTATCCCGGCGCCACATCGGTCACCAGGGGACCCAGGACGTAGAAGGGCGCGCCCTTGCAGATAGTTTTCTGGATTTCCATGTTGGCCTGGATCTGATTCAGCGGCATATGGCCGGGACCTTCGATGATTACCTGCACATCCTTTTCCCATGCTCTGGTGGTCAGTTCGCCCAATGTCACCAGTTCCTCGATCTGCGACACATCGCCGGCATCCTCAATACTTCCGGGACGGCAGGCGTCCCCCAGACTCAAGGTAACATCATACTGCTGGCAGATTTCCAGGATCTCATCATACCGCTCAAAGAAGGGATTCTCATTTCCCGTCAGTTCCATCCAGGCAAAAATGATGGATCCGCCCCGGGAAACGATATTGGTGTGACGTTTTGATTTTTTAAAACGCTCCGCCGTCGCCCGGTTGATGCCGCAGTGTATAGTCATGAAATCCACGCCGTCCTCGGCATGCATGCGCACGATATCGATCCATTCATCCGAGGTGATGCTTTTCAGCGCTTTATTATAATATACCACGGCGTCATAGATGGGAACCGTACCGATCACAGCCGGACACTCATGGGTCAGTTTGCGGCGGAAAGTCTTGGTATCGCCAAAGGAACTTAAATCCATGATGGATTCCGCTCCCATGTTAACCGCTTCCATCACCTTGGCCATCTCCACATCCAGATCCAGGCAGTCTCTGGAAGTGCCCAGATTAACGTTGATCTTGGTTTTTAGCATATCGCCGATCCCGTATGGTTTCAGGCAGGTATGATTTTTATTGGCTGGAATGGCAACCCGTCCCCTGGCCACCAGATCGCGGATCTCTTCTGCATCCATCTGCTCATATTCCGCGACCCGTTTCATGGCGTCTGTGATGATTCCTCTGCGCGCCGCATTCATCTGTGTTGTATATTCCATGTTATCCTCCAAAAGAAAAGGAGATATGCTGCGTAAGCAACATATCTCCGGTTTTTTCAATAGAAATATTTTCCCTACGTTGGCATGATCCAAATCAGGTTAAAGGTCGAGACGATCCAGTCTCCTCTCAGCCCGTCCGCGGACTCCCTCAATATTATCTTCTTTTTTTAATTATTTATCCAGCACTTCCAGATACAGTTTGAGAACGTCTTCCTTGTCCATCTCAACGTATGTATTGGTCATCAGTCTCTGCTGTTCAGCGATTACCAGATCAGCCATCTGCTCACAGATTTCTTCTGTTACGCCATACTCACGCAGCGGTTTTCTGCGGATCAGAGCAGCCAGAGCTTCTTCCAGTTTGTCATAAACTTCCGGTCCCTCTGTATCCAGACCAAGTATCTGAGCCAGTACATGGTTGATCTCTTTGATATCTCCATCCGGATTCATTCTATAGTAGAATTTCATAACTGTAGTAAACAGAGCGTAGTTGGACTCACCGTGAGGTACTTTGAACATTCCGCCCAGCGGGAAGCTCATGGCATGAACAGCGTTGCATCCTGCAGTACCGAAAGCGATACCTGCGTAGTTGCTGCCCAGTACGAAATCATCCATGATTTCCAGTCTGTATTCCGGTCCGTTCTCGATCATCTTCTGGAATCCGCCCATGATCAGTTCGATGGCTCTTCTGCCGATCATTCTGGACAGGTCAGTGTGACGGCGTCCAACATAACTTTCTGTTGCATGGATCAGAGCGTCGATGGCGCTGTACATGAACGGCTGATAAGGAAGGCTCTTAACCAGATCAGGAATCAGCACAGCATAATCTGCGAACAGTTCATCATTGGCACAACCTTTTTTGGTTTTGGTCTTTGTCAGATAGATCATGGAAATGTTGGTTACTTCACTTCCTGTACCGCAGGTGGTGGGGCAGATGATCAATTCAGTTTTATGTTTCGGTTTGAAAGTCGGGTTCTCTTTGTATGCGTCTACGATGTCATCCGGTTTTTCAGATGCTACCCATTTTGCCATATCGACAACGGTACCGCCGCCGACAGCGATGATTCTCTTATATTCTTTATCTCTCAGATCATTGAAGATCGCATTGTACATTTCATCGGTCGGCTCTGTTGTGCCGTATTTCTCCTGGAAATAAACGTCACATTTCAGATTGAGCGGTTTCATTTTCGGAGTATACAGAAACTCGTTGGTGAACAGCAGGTCGCCCTCACCGATTTCAAATTCTTTTGCAAAATCTTCAAAGGTGTCAAATTTGTGAATGTCTGTTTTCAGTAATAATTGTCTCATTTTCTTTCTCCTTATCTTTCTTTATATATTTTGTTCCCTGATAAATCCAAACTTTTTACCTTCTGCCAGTTCTTCTTACTTGTTGTTAAAATGGTCAAGTTTTTCTTTATTTACAAATGCGGACAGCGCGTCGTGTGCGTCCTGGGTTGTAAACAGAGAACCAAAAGAAAGGATCATGTGTTCTGTACTTGTCGGGTAATCGGTTTCGCTGGCAACGTTAACGGCTTTCTTCATGGTTGCAACGGCGATCGGGCCATTTCCTGCAATCTTCTCTGCCATCTTCATTGCCGCATCCATAAGCTCTTCAGTAGGAACAACTTTATTGACCAGGCCGATTCTTTCCGCCTCGTCAGCTTTGATATTTGCACAGGTAAACAGAAGCTCTCTTGCTTTTCCTTCACCTACGACACCCTGAAGTCTCTGAGATCCGCCTGTACCTGTCATAATTCCCAGACCTACCTCGGGGAATTCGAATCTGGCGTTCTCTGCCGCAATACGGATATCGCAGGCAAGAGCAACTTCCATACCGCCGCCCAGGCAGTGTCCGTTGATGGCAGCGATTACAGGTGTTCTGAACTGATGAATTTTCTCAAGGACAGCACTTCCGAATTTCGCATAGTCGCGTGCTTCATAGAAACCGAATTCGCTCATCTCTTTGATGTCAGCGCCAGCAACAAATGCCTTCTCTCCGGCTCCTTTTACGATTACACAGTAGACGTCTTTGTCTTTTTCCACTTCGTCAAATGCTGCTCCCAGATCGGTAAGCACCGCTGTACTTACTGCATTCAATTTCTTCGGAAAATTGATTGTAATAGTGCAGACATGGCCTTGTTTCTCAATTAATGCATATTCCATATCGTTACTCCTTACCCCATATGCAGGAATTTTATTTCCATGCACACAGCTCTTTTTTAATAATATCAAAATCCTCCCTGCAGACGGCGGTGAACAGCCGTCTGCAGTTTGAAAATTTTTGATCTGATACACAATTCCGATTACATCCCCTCACCAGCAGGCAGGCATCGTATGTGTCTTCCCCACGATAAGGCGTAAAGGAAATATTCAGGTCGTTTAAAGATGATTTCAGATCCTGCACCGCAGCGCCCCGGTCATAGGTGGGGTTGCATCCGCCGCAGTACTTCAACCCGATCCTCAATCTTTAATGTTGGCAATATCTTTTGCCAGCTGTTTCTTCTGCTCCAGATTTGCCTGGCGTGAAATCATAATACGCTGAGCCTGCGGTGATCCGGCGCCGTGCATGGACTCGGTACGATAACCTACTGCCGCCGTTCCGAGAGAAATATTCTCGATCAGGCGGAGGATTCTCATACGGTCTTCCACAGAGATGCCTTCCACACCTACCAGATATTTTTCAATATAGGGTTTCAGCTCTGCCGTATTGTAATCTTTCTCAGAAGGACAGGTAACCATCAGGCCTCCCGCAATATCTTCTGCAAGACGGGCAATTTCATAGGGGAATCTGGTGATGTTCTGCTTGCAGACATTGGCCAGCAGCAGATCGATCATATAGTTTCCGGCTTTGGTGGGGCATCCTTCACAGGAGCAGGCCACGCCGCAGCTGTACAGTGTCTCGTTCAGGTGTGTCATCTCAATCAGTTTGTCTTTCACGTGAGATGCTTTTGCAACGCCATTGTAATCTGCTGCCAGAGCAGTTGCGCCAATCAGCACGTCGCCCACGCCGACTTTACAGCCGCCGTAGCTCTGACGATGATAACCTGAGAAACGTTCTACCAGCATTCCGGCAAATTCCGTCTCGCCGTTCATAAAGATACGTTCGTTGGGAACGAATACGTTGTCAAAGATAACCAGAGCTTCATGACCGCCGAAGTTTTTGTTTCCGAGATCAATGTCTGCGCCTTCTTCCAGTTTCCGGGTATCACAGGACTGACGTCCGTAAATCATAAAGATACCTTCTGTGTCTGTGGGGACTGCAAAGGAAATTGCATAGTCCTTATCTTCCGGCTTCATTGCAATCGTCGGCATAACCAGCACTTCATGGGAGTTCACGATACCGGTCTGATGCGCTTTGGCGCCCCTTACAACCACGCCGTCCGGACGGCGTTCCACTACGTGAAGGTAGCAGTCCGGGTCAGGCTGTTTGCTGGGGGACAGGGAACGGTCGCCTTTAGGGTCTGTCATAGCGCCGTCCACCACCAGGTCTTTTAACTGAACGTCATTCAAAAACTTCTTGAAGTTTTCATGATAATTGGTTCCGTGTGCCTGGTCGATTTCATATGTCGTGGAGAAAACCGCATTGTTCGCGTCCATACCAACACAGCGCTGGAAACAGGAACCGGTTTTCTGTCCTAACAAACGCAGCATTTTTACTTTTTTCACAAGATCTTCCGTACTCTGGTGAAGATGTGTGAAACGATTAACCTTCTGACCATTTAAAGAAGAAGTAGCGGTCATCAGATCCTCGTATTCGGGCTGGTTTGCCAGCTCGTATGTCATTCCGATGGAATTTAAGGAAGGACGGATTACAGGATCGTCAACCGGATTTTCTACCCGCTTTCCAAACATGTATACTTTCAGGTTTAATTTTCTTAAACTCTCAAAGTACTCTTCCCTTGTCATCATAAGGTTTTACCTCCAAATTTATTATTTTGCAGCTTTGGCAGCCTTGATCGCTTCGATCAGCATCGGGCCTACCTTGAACAGGTCCCCGTTGATGCCGTAGTCCGCAATCTCAAAAATCGGCGCTGCCGCATTCTTGTTTACTGCAATGATGCACTCGGATTCCTGCATGCCCGCTTTGTGCTGGATCGCTCCGGATATACCCAGTGCAATGTAAATCTTCGGATGTACCGTCTTTCCGGTCTGTCCTACCTGATGGTCTGCGCTCAGCCAGCCGCTGTCAATCGCAGCACGGGATCCGCCTACTACGCCGCCCAGTACTTCTGCCAGCTCTTCCGCAATCTTGATGCCGCCTTCTACGTCGGAGGAAATGCCTCGTCCTACCGATACCACGTAGTCCGCTCCTACCAGGTCTACCAGCTTCTTCGCTGCTTTTACCACTTCCACTACTTCCGTCTGCAGGTCTGCGTCGCTCAGCTCAAACTGCGCTTTTACCACTTCCACTGCATTCGCTTTCGCTTCGTCGTATTCCCCTTTCTTCAGCACGCCCGGTCTTACCGTCGCCATCGAAGGACGGAATCTCGGGCAGATGATCGTCGCCATCAGGTTTCCGCCGAATGCCGGACGGGTCATCTTCAGGTCTTTTGCCACATCATGGGGTTTGCCAAGCACTTTCGCAGAGTCGGTCTTTGTGATCCTCTCCTCTGCCAGTACGGAATTGTTTCTTAAGAATTCCTGGTAGTTTGCCACATCCACATCCAGGTGGGTACAGTCCGCACAAAGTCCTGTGTGCAGTCTCGCCGCACATCTCGGGCCTAAGTCACGGCCAATGTTGGTCGCTCCAATCAGGAATACTTCCGGTTTCTCCTCTGCGATGATATCGCAGATCACTTTCGTATAGGCGTCTGTCGTGTATACGCCCAGTCTCGGGTCGTCTGCCACGATTACCTTGTCTGCTCCGTAGCCGCCCAGCTCTTTTGCCAGTCCCTCTACGTTGTCGCCCAGCAGAAGTCCTACCAGTTTTACGCCCAACTCATCCGCCAGCTTCCGGCCTTCTGAGATCAGCTCCAGGTCTGTCGGCATCAGTTTGCCTTCTCTCTGCTCGCAGAATACCCATACATCCTTAAAAGCAGCTACATTACTACTATCGAAATTTTGCATGTTCCCTTTCTCCTCTCTTAGATGATATGCTTCTCAGCGAGTATGCCTGCCAGTTTGTCACAGGTCGCCTGATCCGCTCCCTCGAGCATCTGGCCTGCCCCCTTCTGCGGCGGCGTGAAGGAAATCAGAATGTTCGTCGGGGATCCTGCAAGTCCGATATTGTTTACATCAATCAGCGGGCTGTCTTTGAGCAGGTTGTAATCGTATACTTCCATCGGTTTCTCATAGGCTTCATAGATGCCGCCGATGCTCATGTATCTCGGCTCGTTCAGCTCTTTGATGCAGGTGATCAGACACGGCGTCTGTACCTTGATCGTCATATATCCGTCTTCCAGAGCTCTCTGTACGGTCAGAGTCTCTCCTTCTTTCTTGATATCCTGCGCATACGTTACCTGCGGCAGACCCAGTTTCTCTGCAATCTGCGGGCCTACCTGCGCCGTATCGCCGTCGATTGCCTGACGGCCGCAGAATACGATATCGTCTTTCTCCAGTCCCATATGGTCGATCGCTGCTGCGATGATCTGGGAGGTGGCATATGTATCGGATCCGCCGAATTCACGGGCGGAGATCAGTACCGCTTTGTCCGCTCCGCGGGCCAGCAGTTCTCTTAACATTCCTTCTGCAGGCGGCGGGCCCATCGTCACTACGACTACCTCGCATCCTGTCTCGTCTTTCAGTTTCAGCGCTGCTTCCACTGCATTCAGGTCATCCGGGTTTGTGATCGTCTGCATGGATGCACGGTCCAGGGTTCCGTCCGGTTTTACCGCAACCTTTCCGGAGGTGTCCGGTACCTGTTTTACACAAACAATTATTTTCATGATTTATCCTTCCTCCTGTTTATTTGATTACGCTTCTGGCAATTACCATTCTCTGAACTTCTGATGTACCTTCATAGATCTCAGTGATCTTAGCGTCACGCATCATACGTTCAACCGGGTATTCCTTGATATATCCGTAACCACCATGGAGCTGAACCACTTTCGTCGTCACAGCCATCGCTGTCTCAGCGGCAAAGAGTTTCGCCATCGCGGCTTCTTTTCCATAGGAAATCTTCTGTCCCTGAGAACTTAAGTATTTTCTGTAGGCAGCGTCGTATACCAGCCAGCGGGATGCACAGATACGTGCTTCCATATCCGCAATCTGGAACTGCGTATTCTGGAATTTCGCAATCGGTCTGCCAAACTGAACTCTCTGCTGTACGTATGCTACCAGTTCATCCTGAGCGCCCTGTGCGATACCCAGAGCCTGTGCAGCGATACCGATACGGCCGCCGTCCAGTGTAGCCATGGCAACATTAAAACCTTTTCCTTCTGCTCCCAGCAGGTTCTCCTTGGGAACGATACAGTCTTCGAAAATAATCTCTGTCGTGGAAGAAGCACGGATACCCATCTTGTCCTCCACCTTGCCGCGGGAGAAGCCCGGGAAAGAAGACTCAACGATGAATGCGGAAATACCCTTATTTCCCTTGGAAGGATCGGTCATCGCCATAACGACGAAAACGTCCGCCACACCGCCGTTGGTGATAAAGATCTTATTTCCGTTCAGTACATAGTGATCGCCTTCCAGAACGGCTGTGGTCTGCTGTGCAGACGCGTCTGTACCGGCTTCCGGCTCTGTCAGACAGAATGCGCCGATGGTATCCTTTGTCATTCTGGTCAGATATTTCTGTTTCTGTTCTTCTGTACCGAATTTCAGGATCGGCCAGCATGCCAGTGAATTGTGAGCTGCCACGATAACGCCGGTTGCCGCACATTTTTTCGCCAGCTCTTCCACAGCGATGGCATAGGCAACATCGTCTGCGCCTGCTCCGCCGTACTCTTTAGGCATGTTCATTCCCATAACGCCGTAACGGAAAAGTTTTTTCACGTTTTCCATCGGGAATTCTTCTGTGACATCAATTTCTGCCGCGATCGGTTTCACTTCGTTTTCCGCGAAGTCTGCAACCATTTTTCTGACAAGTTCTTGTTCCTTTGTTAGTTGAAAGTTCACAGTCATTATCTCCTTTTACTTTTACTTATTTAATGAAGCCTTTTATGACTACATTATATCCGTTTGTTAATTAAAAATCAATAATTTTGTAGATATTTCACATGAAGTTTTCCTTTTTTGCAATACACTGCATCACACTGAATAACTGTAAATTCAAAATTCTGGAAAATAATTGTAAAAACTCCCGTTTCAGGAGTCAGGCCCGTCGTTTTCTGCCTGTTCACCTGAAACGGGAGTATCATTCATAAATTTACTTTATTATTTTGCAGCTTTGGCAGCCTTGATCGCCTCGATCAGCATCGGGCCTACCTTGAACAGGTCCCCGTTGATGCCGTAGTCCGCAATCTCAAAAATCGGCGCTGCCGCATTCTTGTTTACTGCAATGATGCACTCGGATTCCTGCATGCCCGCTTTGTGCTGGATCGCTCCGGATATACCCAGTGCAATGTAAATCTTCGGATGTACCGTCTTTCCGGTCTGTCCTACCTGATGGTCTGCGCTCAGCCAGCCGCTGTCAATCGCAGCACGGGATCCGCCTACTACGCCGCCCAGTACTTCTGCCAGCTCTTCCGCAATCTTGATGCCGCCTTCTACGTCGGAGGAAATGCCTCGTCCTACCGATACCACGTAGTCCGCTCCTACCAGGTCTACCAGCTTCTTCGCTGCTTTTACCACTTCCACTACTTCCGTCTGCAGGTCTGCGTCGCTCAGCTCAAACTGCGCTTTTACCACTTCCACTGCATTCGCTTTCGCTTCGTCGTATTCCCCTTTCTTCAGCACGCCCGGTCTTACCGTCGCCATCGAAGGACGGAATCTCGGGCAGATGATCGTCGCCATCAGGTTTCCGCCGAATGCCGGACGGGTCATCTTCAGGTCTTTTGCCACATCATGGGGTTTGCCAAGCACTTTCGCAGAGTCGGTCTTTGTGATCCTCTCCTCTGCCAGTACGGAATTGTTTCTTAAGAATTCCTGGTAGTTTGCCACATCCACATCCAGGTGGGTACAGTCCGCACAAAGTCCTGTGTGCAGTCTCGCCGCACATCTCGGGCCTAAGTCACGGCCAATGTTGGTCGCTCCAATCAGGAATACTTCCGGTTTCTCCTCTGCGATGATATCGCAGATCACTTTCGTATAGGCGTCTGTCGTGTATACGCCCAGTCTCGGGTCGTCTGCCACGATTACCTTGTCTGCTCCGTAGCCGCCCAGCTCTTTTGCCAGTCCCTCTACGTTGTCGCCCAGCAGAAGTCCTACCAGTTTTACGCCCAACTCATCCGCCAGCTTCCGGCCTTCTGAGATCAGCTCCAGGTCTGTCGGCATCAGTTTGCCTTCTCTCTGCTCGCAGAATACCCATACATCCTTAAAAGCAGCTACATTACTACTATCGAAATTTTGCATGTTCCCTTTCTCCTCTCTTAGATGATATGCTTCTCAGCGAGTATGCCTGCCAGTTTGTCACAGGTCGCCTGATCCGCTCCCTCGAGCATCTGGCCTGCCCCCTTCTGCGGCGGCGTGAAGGAAATCAGAATGTTCGTCGGGGATCCTGCAAGTCCGATATTGTTTACATCAATCAGCGGGCTGTCTTTGAGCAGGTTGTAATCGTATACTTCCATCGGTTTCTCATAGGCTTCATAGATGCCGCCGATGCTCATGTATCTCGGCTCGTTCAGCTCTTTGATGCAGGTGATCAGACACGGCGTCTGTACCTTGATCGTCATATATCCGTCTTCCAGAGCTCTCTGTACGGTCAGAGTCTCTCCTTCTTTCTTGATATCCTGCGCATACGTTACCTGCGGCAGACCCAGTTTCTCTGCAATCTGCGGGCCTACCTGCGCCGTATCGCCGTCGATTGCCTGACGGCCGCAGAATACGATATCGTCTTTCTCCAGTCCCATATGGTCGATCGCTGCTGCGATGATCTGGGAGGTGGCATATGTATCGGATCCGCCGAATTCACGGGCGGAGATCAGTACCGCTTTGTCCGCTCCGCGGGCCAGCAGTTCTCTTAACATTCCTTCTGCAGGCGGCGGGCCCATCGTCACTACGACTACCTCGCATCCTGTCTCGTCTTTCAGTTTCAGCGCTGCTTCCACTGCATTCAGGTCATCCGGGTTTGTGATCGTCTGCATGGATGCACGGTCCAGGGTTCCGTCCGGTTTTACCGCAACCTTTCCGGAGGTGTCCGGTACCTGTTTTACACAAACAATTATTTTCATGATTCAGTCCTCCTTATCTCAGAATGTTGCCGGAAATTACGACGCGCTGGATCTCAGATGTACCTTCATAGATCTCGGTGATCTTGGCGTCACGCATCATGCGCTCCAGAGGATAATCATTGGTATAACCATATCCGCCGCACATCTGAAGAGCTTTGGTAACAACTTTGTTTGCCATCTCTGAGCAGAACAGTTTTGCCGTGGCAGCTTCCACCGTAAACCGTTTCTGTGTCATCTTCGCAACAGCAGCTTTGTAGGTCAGCAGCTGTCCCGCCTCAATGCCAACGTACATATCGGCAAATACAAACTGAGAATTCTGGAATTTCGCAATCGGTCTGCCGAACTGAACGCGGACTTTTGCAAAATCCATCGCTTCTTTATAAGCGCCTTCGGCAATACCAAGAGCCTGCGCGGCAATACCGATACGGCCGCCGTCCAGAGTAGCCATGGCAATATTAAAGCCTTTTCCTTCCACACCCAGCAGGTTCTCCTTGGGAACGATGCAGTCCTGGAAAATAATCTCTGCTGTCGGTGAACCGTGAAGACCCATCTTCACCTCGTGTTTCCCAACGGCAAAGCCCGGGAAATCTTTCTCCACAATAAATGCGGAAATACCCTTTGTGCCTTTGGATGGATCCGTCATGGCAAATACAACAAAGACATCTGCCACATAACCGTTCGTGATAAAGATTTTGGAACCGTTCAGAACGTAGTGATCACCGTCAAGAACAGCCGTCGTTGTTCCTTTTGATGCATCGGATCCGGCGTCTGCTTCTGTCAGACAGAAAGCGCCTACTTTGCGGCCCACGGTCAGCATGGGAAGATATTTTTTCTTCTGCTCCTCGGTACCGTAAGCGATGATAGGACCACAGCACAGTCCGTTGTGAGTTGCCACGATATCGCCTGTAGATGCACATGCTTTTGAGATCTCCTCAATGGCGATGGCGCCGGAAAGATCATCTGCACCTGCTCCGCCGTACTCCTTCGGTACGACCATACCCATAACGCCATAGCGGAAAAGGTCGTCGATGGTTTTGGCGGGATACTGGCTGGTTCTGTCAGTTTCAGCAGCGATGGGAGCAATCTCATTCTCTGTGAATTCGCGCACCATCTTACGAACAAGTTCCTGTTCACGGGATAACTTGAATTCCATATTTCTACCTCCTTGAAATGTGATTGATAACTCCTTGTAGGAAGGGATCACTCTGAATTGTTGATATTGTCTATATTTTCCTGTATCCATAAAGTGATTACGTTCCATCAGTTAACATTCATGTAAATTTTACTATAAATGCTTCTCATTTGCAATAATAGTTCACAAAAATTTTCAAAATACGATGTTCTTCTTAGTCGTCCAGATACAAAGTGGCAACCGCCTTCTCATTGTACTGGGAAGAAATAATTCCGCCGTCGGACAGGCGGGAATAAATCCCGGAAAATTTCCCGTTGTACACAAAAAGGCCGGACATGTTGGTATAATTCTTCCAGCGGGGCTTTTCCTCCACCAGATAAATATTTTCCGTGCGGTAGGGCGGACAGTATTCCTGATAAATATAGTCTTCTCCCGCATGCTCTTTCACCAGCTTCTCCCATTCTTCCCGCGAAAAATCGATTCCGGCATAAACGCCCCGGGACGCATAGGAATCCAGCGGTTTGATAATATAGGCGCCGCGGTTTTCCACCACCTCCCCGATCGTCTCCGCCTCCGGCAGCAGAAGTTCCGTTTTCGGCACGTGTTTTCTTACAAACTGCCGCTCTTCCTCCGTCAGAAAAGCAGCCGTTTCTTCCCGGTACAGCACCTGGAACAGCCATTTATTATGGATAATCTGCGTACAAAAAGAACCGATCAGACAGATATCCCGGTTTTTCACCGCCGCCAGGAAATCCCCCACCTCGTGGTAATGTTCCATCACATCCGTGGTTACCGCGCGGCGGTAAACCACGTCGATGGGATGTCCGGTGGGGGAATACAGCACATGATCCCGGTAGGTCAGCTTCGTAATCTCGCAGATCTCCGTCTCATATCCTGCCTTTTCAAACCTTCTGCGAAATTCTTCAAATTCCGTAATGGAGCAATGCTCCAGAAAATCCACAATCGCCACATAGGGACGCGGCGTCTTCTTCTCATATGTGGCATAAATATCCATGAATTCCTTCACCCAGCTGTCGAAAAGTTCAAAGCTTTTCATGGGATATCGTTCTTTCATCTTCCGATGGGCCGGATTTTTCTCCACCGCCATGTTCAGCACGTAATCTTCATTCATGGCGCTGGTTCCGTCCGTATTGATCTCGCAGAATTTAAAATTTCCATTTTCTTCGTTATAGAAAATATCAAACCGGGCGATGGGAAGAAGCGACTGGTATCCGTTGGGTATCAGGATCAGCTCTTCCAGCTTTCTGGAAAAAGGAAACAGTTTCCGATAAGATGGATTTTTCAGATATTCCTTAATCACCTTCTCAAAAATGGTATAGGTGACCTCGACAATCCTTCGATATTCCTCCACCACGCTTTTGGTGAACACCTTCGGCACATGAAGGGTGTGAACGCATCTGCCGTGGTAAGCCACGCTGGAATGCTCCAGATAATCCTTTATTTCCAGCGCCGCCTTGCGGTTTTCCTCAAAATGATCTCTTATTTCCTGTCTGTATTCTTCTGCAATCTGTTTCATTCAAAATACTCTCCCGCCAATGTCTTTTTCTGTTCTGTCAGCTTCTCCAAGGGACGGAGCAGAAGCTGTTCGCTTTCGCACAGCCGGTTTTTCGCTCCCTCCATCACGTATTTGAGCAGTTTGTCCGCCGGATATCCGTACGCTGTGCCGTCAAATCCGTTTTCCATCAGATTTTTCTGCGTCTGCCGGATGGATTCTTCATCCGGCCTTAACTTTTTGTGCAGCTCTTTCAGAAATTCTTCCTGGTAAAATACCCCTTTTATCAGCGCCGCATACCCCAGCACGCAATTGATGGGCATGCTGTCGGCATAGCGGATCTCCAGATAATGCTTCAGCCGCACGTCCTGAAAATTCATGGACAGGATATGTTCAATATCTTCCTGTCCAAACAGAGTCTCCTTCCAGATCTCTTCCGTTTTCTGATCCCCCGTGTAGATGGGCGTCCCCTGATTCTCCACAAAGATCACCGGCATGTTCAGCAAAAACTCCGCGTACTTTTCAAAGCCAAAATCCTCATCAAAAAGCCCGGGAATAATCCCTGTTCTGTCCGGATCCACATTGTCCCAGATATACGTCCTGGCCATGTGACCCTCGTAAGCCTCCCCGTCCATCACCGGCGTATTGTCCGTCAGAAGTTTCAAAAGCGGCATCAGCATATAGGCGCTCCTGATTTTCAAGACAAAATCTTTCTCACTGTCATAGTCGATGGAAACCTGGGTCGCCGCCGTTCCCCGCATCATATTGATACCGCAGCATCCGGTATTCATAAAATACCGGTCCATATACTCGTACCGTTTCTTGGGAATCAGCTTCATATCCGCCGCCTTTGATACCGGATGATACCCCAGCGTCAGCATCTCATACCCCCAGTCCTTCAAAATCGGCGTGATCTGCTCCAGAAACATCCGGTAAATACGGTAAATCAAAGAAATATCTTCCTTCGGATTGATACTCACCTCCAGCTGTCCCGCCGGCTCCAGGCTGATGGAAAAATCATCGTTATAGACTCCCAGAAGACTTCCCTCCGGCTCGTAACGCCAGGGAAAATGTGTGGATAGAGCTTCCAAAAGAGCAGCGATGCCCTTCTCTCCGTAATAGGATATACTCTGCCGTGTCTGTCCATCCACAATGATATGCTCCAGCTCCACACCGATCTTCTCCGTACAGTGACGGATCCCGCCGTCTGCGAAATACTTCACCAGCAGTTTTTTGTTCTCTTCCCTTATACTCATGTCTACCTCTCAGTTTTTTCAAAAAAATGAAATTTTGTATTGCATTTTTCCCAAAATGCGTTATAATATCACTTGTGTCACCCAATACGCTGGAATAGCTCAGTCGGTAGAGCACTTCACTCGTAATGAAGGGGTCGAGGGTTCAAGTCCCTTTTCCAGCTTA
>DSLMC04102__coassemble_801_pt1 | contig 31744 bp, 28 predicted proteins | sample DSLMC04102__metabat2_low_PE_042 | metagenome-assembled genome bin DSLMC04102
TCTGAATCGGCGCTTTTGATGAAAATCGAGAACTCCTGTCTTACGGATGGAAACACAAATCAGGACTATACCGACGGCAGAGAGTTTCTCTCTACCAAACACACCTCCATGCACGGACAGGGACTGAAAAGCATCCGCCATGTGACGGAAAAATATGGCGGGAGCGCGGAATTTCGAAAGAATGACGGCGTCTTTTCTGTCCGGATCGTTCTCAATATTCCCTGAAAAAAAGACGTTTCAGCCTGGCGCTGAAACGTCTTTAAAATACGGTCTTTTTCATTCACTCATTTTCTCAATTTTTTCAAATAAATCCGAGATCAGGCAGCCCACCGTCTCAAAGTGGATATAGTCGGTCACCCTTTGATCCACCAGTACCTGCACCTGTGCAGGAAAGTCTTCATCAGAATCCCAGAAAATCATCCGCAGCCTGACCGGATGGAAAGCTTCAAATTCATAAGAAAGATCCCCTTTATCCAGTTTCATGCCGCCCAGTTTTTCACAGATGTCTTGCAGTTCTTTCCCTTTCCTGTCAAATTTTTTTGCAAAAGGCGCCAGCAGCGGATCCGGCAGGTTCCCATTACGGCTCACAACCCCATCCAGCGCATGGCCCGGAACCCACACATTAGAAAGCAGCGGATGATCTTTGGTATACCAAAGGATATGGTAAATCGCCATGGTTTCATTAAAAAACAGATGATCCGTCCACTTTTCATCCTCCTGTTTTTCCAGGCAGCCAGTCGCCAGAGTCAGTCGATAGGGCGTCTGAAAATACGTCAGGTACAGGTATCGTTCATCGAAGGCAAGCCCAAGGATTTTCGCGATACGCGACGGATCATAGCCGGTAAATTTCTCCCGCCACTGCCAGCTGACCGCTTCCTGTTCTGCAAATACTACTCCCCGGCTTTGAAAAGCATGGTAATTAACACTCATTTTTTCCGTCCCTTTCTTTTTTTCTCGCATATGCCAGCGTCTGCGCCAGCGCTTTTTCTTTCTCCACCCCGGCCAGACGAAGCTTATGGGCAAAGGCCAGATAATCCGAAAAATCCGGCCCCGGCTTCAGTCCTGCCTGCACCAGATCCGCCCCCATGACATAAGGCTTTTCCATGATCCCGTTGAAATACTCCAGACGGGATTGCAAAAACGCTTCTATCTCATCATAAGGCGGCGCATCTTTGCGGCCCAGATGATCCGCCCTGGCCAGCAAAAGCAGCCCCGCGGGATCCATACTGCGGTCAAACATCCGGTTGGCAGCCGTTTTCCCTGCCTTCTGATAGAACATCATATTGGGCTGCATATGCAGCTGGTCCATATTCAGCACATATTTGATGAGACTGTGTTCATTGGTCAGTCTGCCAAGGAACGCCCGGATCAGGGGCAGCCCTTCCGTCTCATGGCCCAGGGAACGGATCCTGCCGTCTGCTTCTTTTGTGGTCAGTATTTTCCCAAAATCATGGGTGAGGGCCGCCAGCATGAAGCCGACGCGGTTTTGTGCCTTTTCCTTTATCTTCGCCGCCTGGTCCAGCACCAGCATGGTGTGAATCCACACGTCTCCCTCCGGATGAAATACGGGATCCTGCATCACGCCGATCAGCCGCTGCACCTGCGGAAACCAGAAGGACAGCTGCTCCATCTTACGCATTTCTTTGAAAAAAATCGATGGCTTCTCTGCCTTTTGCAGCGCTTTTTTCAGTTCCTCAAATACCCTCTCCCGGGCCAGCGCCGTCAGATCCATGGTCTTCGCCAGCGCAATCGTCTCCGGCGCAACGGTAAATTCGAACCGGGCGGCAAACTGGGCCGCCCGAAGAACCCGCAGCGGATCTTCCGTGAAAGTTTCATCGTTCACATGACGCAGCACTTTTGCCTTCAGATCACGGATCCCGCCGAAATGATCCAGCACTTCGCCGGTAAGCACATCCTCCATCAGTGCATTCATGGTAAAATCCCGCCGCATGGCCGCCTTTTTGGTACCAAGCCAGGGATCCACGTAGATGTCAAAATCTTTGTGGCCGCGCCCCGTGGCTTCCTCTTTCCTTGGCATGGCAATGTCCAGATCATAACCCCGCAGTCCGAAGATCCCAAAGCTTGCGCCCATCTCGGTACGTTTTCCCAGATGATCCAGGATATCTGCCAGCGTTTCCGGAGATACGCCGTGGATTTCTATATCAATGTCCTTATTTTCTATCCCTGCGATTTTGTCCCGAACGCATCCTCCCACGAAAAAAGTTCTGCCGCCCTTTTGCGCCACACAGGCGGCGATCTTCCTTGCCATATTCAAATTTTTGTCTTTCATCCCGTCTCTTCTTCCTCCGCTTCCCAGCTGTCGCCGGTTTCATAGTCGATCTCGATATCCGGCTGACTGTTATAGGCATAGATATTAAAGCAGATCCCCTCGCCGTCGTCTTCCACAGACTCCGCCTCCATCTGGACGCCGCTGGCCACCAGATTATCTCCCTCGTAGACGGGCGTCACCCGGTACAGCACGTGATTATCCGTCCTGCGGATATACTCTGCCACCATATTTTCAAAGGGGAGCATCCCTTCCGTATTCATATATCGGGTTCCGGTGATCAGATTTTTCTCATTGGCATTTTCCGCCGTCAGCTGAAAACCGATGAGATGGCAGCGGTTATAGAGATACTTTCCCTCCACGCTGTCATACTTCACCGTATGCCATCCGCTGGGCTTTACCTGTCCGATGGCTTCTCTTTCCTCCTTCGGCATCAGGTCTTCGCCGATATTGGCCTGGGCCGTCTGACACCGTCCCAGTTCATCCAGTTCGCTGTAATACTCATAAGATTCTTCTGTGAAATCTTCTTCCTCAAAATCCGGCTGGTTGTCATTTACCACCACATAGGAATCCCCGGAGAATTCCGGTACCTCCGCGGCCAGATCCGAACCGTCCGCTGTGATTTCCACCGGCGCTTCTTCCGGAAAAAGCGAACCGCCGCCGGAAATATAGAACATACATCCGGCCAGAAAAGCCAGAAAGATCACTCTTAGTTTCTTCATACAAGATCCCATCCTTTTTCTAAACAGTGTTATTGTACCATGTGCCATCCTTCGTGACAAATAAAATCCCTTCAGCTTTTGGAAGCCAAAGGGATTTTTTAATTCGTTCTGCTATTTTCTCATCCGTTTTCTCGCCAGCGCCGCAGCGATCGCGCCCGCGCCCGCCGCTGTCAAAATAATCCATTGCTCCAGCGGCGTATTGTCAGCGGTCTTCGCTGTATCCGATTTCTTTTTCGACGATGCCGCCGAAGTCGGCCTGGCCGGTTTCTTCACAGCAGAAACCGTTGCTGTCGGTTTTCTGTCGGGATTCTTCGTCGGCGTCGCGGAAGGCTCCCCTGTGGGAACCGGCTTATCTTCTTCCCTGGCATCCCGGATGGTGATCATGATGGTATCGCTTCTGGTCTCATCTGCCGCGCTGACCGCCGTCAGGGTGATGGTTCCCGCCTTTTTCGCAGTGAAAAGCGGGATTTTCTCGCCGCTGGCGCTGCGGATGGGGACCTCGGCCAGTTCCACGCTGTCCAGATCGCCGGTCAGCTCCCAGATGATCACATCGGTAGCCGCCATGTCCGTGGAAAGGGATGCCGCCGCTTCATAGAGTACCTGCGGCACATCCTCTGACAATTCGATGGTTTTTTCTCCCTGGATTTCCAGGTTCATGGGATAGCTGTAGGAAGCATTCTCATTTCTTTGCAGAATACTTTCCGCAGACCCCATAGCCGCAAAGGTCCAGCAGGAACCCATATCATACTGATTTCTCACAGGGGTAACCGCTCCGATATCCCGCAGGTCGTATTTGGATGGAAGATTGGCAATCGGCGCCTCCTCGCTGGATACTTCGTTGGGCAGGCCTGCCGCTCTGGCGCCCAGCGCATTGCCGTCCTTCGTCCGGTTCACGGTTTCTCCGGAAACATTTTCCGGCCCCTGCAGCACAAAACCGTCGATGGTTCCCGATGAAACGCCGCCGCTTCTGCCGCTTTTATTCCGGTTTACGGCATCATCCACGCCCTTGGCCTGTCCTGTTACAGACGCGTCATAGGTGAAGGCTTTGATACAGGGATTGGCTTTATACTGATACAGGTCTTCCCAGTTCTCGCCGTCCGCCGAGATGAAGCTGATCCCTTCCCGGCTGTCCGCTTTGGAACTAAAGTGATCCATCGGATATTCTACGGGAATGCGCACTGTACCGTCTTCCCGGCTGTAATGCACGATAACCTTGAACTCTTCCCCTGCATCCAGAGCGATGGCATTTTGGAGACGTACCGTCTTGTATCCGCCATACCGGACGCTTCCGCTGGCCACCTGCCGCAGACCGTCCTTGGTCTGTACGAAAATCTCATAATCCGTATTTTCATCTATGGCGATAAAGGAAACCGCTCTTAACTCTTCCTTAGAATTGGCCGTAAACAGATTGGCCGCGTAACCGCCCCCTTCCCGATTCAGCGCGCCCACGTATCCGAAGGGGTCGTACTGATAGACCGTATTGTAGTTATCCGTTCCTTCCTCCAGGAAATACAGCGCTCCGGGATTGGTAAGCAGCTTCCAGGAGTAATAGGACAGGTAATAATATCCGTCCATTCCCCATTCTTCCCCCCAGCTGTTTTTGAAAAGGAAAGCGCCGTCTCCCGGCGGTGTGACCGGCCCAAAGTTTTCTTTCGGATAATTGTCATCCCAGCCCACTAAAGTGATGCAATGACCTCCCGCTCCATATTTCGCACTCTCCTCATCTGAAAGCTCCGGCACATAGATGGAAGCGGTCTCCTCGTTTCTAAAAGCGCTCGCCTCCATATAATAAGCATCCACTCCTCCGTAGGTGTAGATGGCGGATTTGATGTGGTCATTGTCCAGCGGATTTGCCCGATCCGGCAGCCAGATCGCATTCTGCAGGTGGTAGACCGGCGACTCGTCCGTCACGATTTTCGTCTCCTCCTCGGACGGATCAAACTGGTATCCGCTGTCGCCTACTCCTGTGATGGTATACTCCGGATAGGGATCCTGCGTTTCCAAAAGCGGTCCTTCCCAGTTGGACAGATAGGCTGTCGCCATGATGCAGTTTCCTCCGCTGTTTAACCCCATGCCCAGGTCATAGGCCGTCGGGGAATCCGGATGAAGGGAGCGGGTCAGCATGTTCTGTTCTGACAGATCCATACCCGCCGCCGCAATCCGGCTGAGTCTGAGCACGTAGGCTTCCCTGGAGCTCTCTCCGTTTAAGGCAGCGATTTTGATATAATACGTTCCTTTGTCCAGCGTCTGCACCAGAGACTGGTCGTAACTCATCTGGGACTTTCGGATCACATTGTGGTCCTGGTCATAGAGCACCGCATCGTAATACACGCCGTCTTCGCCCGGCTGGGTCAGACGGATGGAAATTCTGTCTTCTTTCGTTAAGGTAAACCGGTAATAGTCCACGTCCTCCGCGGTGGAAAGATAGCTTTCTGTCCTGGATGGAACACGCAGCTTCACCGCTTCTTTCCAGGAATCATTGGGCTCCAGGCCGTCCTTCTTCCATTTCGCATAAACGGTTACATCCTCCTTCGTTCCCGCCGGAATCTCATCCCATGCTTCCTGAAAATCTGCATCCCGGTACCAGCCTTCAAAGAGATATCCTTCCCGGGTGGGATCTTTCAGACGGACAGCGCCCTGGTTTTCCTCAAAGCCGTCCGGATTATCTTTATGATTGGTTCCTCCGTTCAATTCATATGTAATGGAATGCCATCCGAAGGGATCGCAGCTGCCGTCATCAGAGTAAACCAGAGAAGGCAGGGATGTGATATCCGTCCGGATTCCGTTTCCGGTGTAATTGTTGATATAAATCTCCTGCTGGTTGACAGACAGCTTCACCGCGTGGGGGCCTTTTTTGACTGTTATAGTAAGGATACCGTTCTCGTCGGCGGTTCCGTTTTGCCCGGAATCACTGTCAACATAGTAGGACATCGCCTGATTTGCCGCCGGATTCCCTTGCTCATCCAGGATCTGGATCCGCGCCTTGTAGGTTTCCGGCGCATTTTCATTTGCGATGTGAATCCGCCCTCCCTGCACCGGATAGTTGTCAACGGGCATTGATGCGTATGTACTCTGCAGGTACTTCTGCACTGCTTCCAGTTCGCCGCCGATCTCTGCCATCAGCGGCAGCTCTGCCAGCATGGCGTACTCATTGCCGCCGCTCATGATATAACTGTTGGAGACCAGCGCAATCTGCGTTTCCACATCGTCCCGGGACAGTTCTGTGTACGTTCCGACCGCCTCTCCCGGCACCCGGATGGAGGTCACCTTCTGGCCTGGCGCTGCCGTGGGATCATAACTGAATTCAAAGCCTGAGATCTGCAGATAGCCGCCGAAAGCGCTGCCCTCCAGCATGCCGTTTTCCCCGCTCTGGCCTGTCTGGGCGGAAACGGAATTTTCCAGCACCTGGTACAAAAGGGCCGGCGTCACTTTCTTCACCATCAATGTGTTGGAGAATGGGAATATCGTCACCAGATCTCCCATGGTGATATCCCCTTTGGAAATACTCGCCCGCAGTCCGCCTCCATTGACGGCGCCGAACACGTAGGAAACTTCCGTCACCTGGCCGCTTTTTTCCAGATAATCCTGCGCGGTATGGACAAAGGCGTCCGCTGTCAGATCCCCCAGATTCGTCTCATACACTCTGGCCTCGGCAATGTTATTGATCGTCCCGCCCCAGAGAACGGTGTCGGTCCGCGCCACTTTCTCATTCAGCAACGCTTCCTGGCCGGACTGAATTTCCGCTATCTGAGCCGTAACCCCCGCATCCGGCGTCACCGACGCCAGATCCGCTTCATCCAGCAGTTCCCCGGCTGCTTCCGGCTCTTCCTCCTCATCAAAGGTCAGCGTCACTTTCCCCAGCTGCGTCAGGCCGGTTCCTGTCTGTACGATCAGCACGCCGTTTTCCTCTGTATTTTCCAGCGTGTGGCTGTGGCCGTCGATGATCACGTCCAGTTTATCCTGATATGCTCCGGTGAGCGCCCCGGCCAGCTGTCTGCTGGTGCAGTCCACCACGCCCTGGTCCCCCAGATGGCAGACTGCCACGATGGCGTCCACATCCTGTGATTCCAGAAGATCGATTTGCTGCTTTGCCGTCTCCACTTCGTCCTTAAAATCCAGCTGGCTGACCGCATCGGGACTGGTGGACGTCTTTGTATCCTGCGTCAGCAGACCGAAAAATCCGATCTTTTTATCCCCCACTGTGAGAACGGCATTTTCTCCGTTATTCTCCACCGCGGTTTTTCCTGCCATCACCGGACTGCCGTCCCGGTATACATTGGCCGCCAGGATGGGGAACTGCGCTTTTGCCGCATTGGCAAACAGCTGATCCAAGCCGTAATCATACTCGTGATTGCCCGTCGTCATCAGATCATAGTCCGCCGCGTTCATCAGATCGATGGCCGAGCTTCCTTTATTCAGCGACACCAGCGGGAGTCCCTGGGTAGCGTCCCCGGCATCCACCAGCAGCGCGTTTTCCGTTTCCTTTTTCAGCGTGGCCGCTTTGGCCACTCCCACACTGCCGCCTTCGGCCGCCTCGAAAGCGCCGTGGATATCATTGGTATGGTAGATCACCACCTGGTCGGTATCGGATGTTTCCTGCACCGGTTCGGAGGTAACTTCCGTATTTTCTGTACCTTCGGTCTCCCCGGCGTCTTGTGCTTCTTCTTCCGCTTCTTCTTCCATAACGATTTCCTGCTGATCCTCTGATTCCGCAAACACATTCCCTCCCGGAAATATACTGCCTGCTGCCAGAATACCAGCCAGAAATACGCTGCACCATTTTCTTTTCATAGCGTTTTCCCTTTCGTCCTCTCTTCTGCTGAGATACTCTACCTTCTATCTTATCGGAAACTTCTGTCCCCGTCAATCTCTGACTGCCGCTTTGCTCCGGCGATTGTTTCCTAAAATACCGTCCTTTTCCACTGGTATTTTTTCATATCGACAATCCCTCCCGGGCAGGCCACGCCTTCTTCTTCCAGTAATTCGATCTGCCGGTTTCTGCCATTCTCAAGGAATGCATCCGACACCTTTCCTTCCCTGGTCACCACACGGTGGCAGGGCAGTGATGGATCTTTGTTTACATTCAGCGCATATCCTACCACTCTGGCCCATCTTCTGTTTCCCGCAAGAGCTGCCACCTGGCCGTAAGAAGCCACCTGGCCGCAGGGAATCTCCCCGACGACACGATAAATTTTCTGGAACGTATTTTCTTTCATCTTTCTTAAAACTCCAATACCGTGCCGGTGGAAAAATAAGAAAGCCGCTCCCCCAGCACTTCTTGCAGGATTTCAAAGGCCGGCGTTCCCGTACAGTGGCCGGTATACAGCCCAAACTCTCCCATCGACTGCAGCTCTTTCGCCAGCTTTTCCACTTCTTCCCGGCTGCCTGCCATGGTTCCCGCTCCATTCACCCCCATCAGATGAAATCCGCCGATCAGCGCAGCGATTTTCTGTCCGGGAAATACATCCTGCACCTCGCGGATCACTTTCTCCGCTCCGCTGTGGCAGCAGCTGTTCAGAACCACCAGCCCCGAATCACTTTCAAACACCAGTGTCTGCTCATGTTTTAATCGATCCGGCGCAAACGCTCCGTCCTTTTCCTCATACATACAGGCTTTCCTGGAACGCTCTTCCAGTCCGGGCAGATGGTGGGCCAGCAGCCACACCCCAGGAGTCACCTGCTGATCTCCCTCCACGAAAACAAAGCGATCCCTGTATTTTTCTGCCGTTTCCCGGGAAAATCCATTGTCTTTTTTCACCGTTTCTGTGATCTTATAGTAGCCATATTCCAGCGCTTCCCGGCGCAGATACAGTTTTGCCCTCTGATTTCTTTTAAAGAACTCTCCCAGGCCGCCGGAATGGTCATAGTGGGCGTGGGAGAGGAAAGCCATATCGATCTTCTCTATATCTATTCCCAAACGATCCGCATTCTCAAAACAAATCCCTGTCTGCCCTGCATCCAGCAGATATCTTCCGCCGCGGTATTCTATGTAAATGGCCAGCCCATGCTCACAGGCCAGCCCTTTCGTCTCTTTATTTTCAATCAACGCTGTTACTTTCATACTAACCCCCTGATCCATCTTCGATAAATTTTCTGCACATTATGAAAATATTATACGAAATATCCGTTCCGGGCGCAAACGGTATTCACAGAATTTGATCACAGACTTTTCACTTTTCTCATTCTTGACCTTTTCTGGCAACTATTCTATAATAAAGACATAAACATTCAGCAAGAAGAAGGAGGAATCATTATGGCAGTATTAGATGGATGTGAAGGCGCTTTTAAAACACCAATTCCCGAAGAACGCATTTGTCCTCAGTGTGGGAAAGAAATAGAAGTATTTACCGTGAAAGGACGCGTGGTAGAAGACACCGCATGTGAATGCGGCTATGTGATCAAAGCAGACGAACCGGATTCTCCGATGACGAAGAAGAAAGAGCAGTGATCATTTACAAAAACTCCGCACAGCATTATTTGCCGCTGTGCGGAGTTTTTATAACACAATTGCTGTTATCGGTATTCACTCCACCTGGTACTTTTCCATTCTCTTCTTCACACTGAGAAATTCCGGATAATCCGCGTATATCTTCAGCGTCAAAGGCCGGTTTCTCACCAGGCTGCAGACTCCCAGGATCGACCGGGCATCCACATAAGACCGGCCGCTGATCAGATCCATATCCGCATCGCATTTTTCTGCGTCTTCTGTGAAGTTTTTTACCTTTTCCAACGTGTCCAGCATGATCTTCATAACTTCCATAGCTTCTCATCCTTTCTGCTTTTTATTTATAACCTTACAATTGCATCCGATGCCAGCAGGGAACGTTCACATTCCTGGGCCGTCAGGGTGATCTGGCAGCACAGCGGGCTTCCCTTCATATGCTCCGCCGCATAGGACAGGCCGTTGGTCCGCTCGTCCAGGAAAGGCTGGTCGATCTGGTTGGGATCTCCCAGCAGGATAATCTTTGTCCCTTTCCCCGCCCGGGTGATGATTCCTTTCACCTGCTTCGGCGTCATATTCTGCGCCTCATCGATGATCAGATAGGTCTGCACGAAGGATCTTCCCCGGATAAAATTCATGGCCTCCGCCTGGATGATTCCCCGATCAAATACTTCGTCGATCTTCCCCTTCAGTTCGTTTTCATCTTTATACCGTTCTTCCTCGTCGGAGTCCAAAAGCTGCTCCAGATTATCCAGAACCGGCCGCATCAGCGGCGCGATCTTTTCCTGCTCGTCTCCTGGAAGATAACCGATATCATGGTCGAACTGGGCGTTTGGCCGGCTGATGAGGATCCTGCGGTATTCCCCCTTGGGATTATTCAGCGTTTTCTCCAGACCCACTGCCAGTGAATAAAAGGTTTTTGCCGTGCCGGCCATTCCCTTTACGATCACCAGCGGAATCTTCTCGCTGGGAAGCATCAGCGCCTCCTGGAGGAAATATTGGCCCACATTCCTGGGCGTCACGCCATAGGGTTTGCTTTTTTTATATTCCAGAGGAACCACTTTGCCCCCTTCCACTCTGCCCAGCTGCGTTTTTTTGCGGGACTGATCCGCCTTTAGAATCACAAACTGATTTTCCACCAGCTGCAGTTTCAGCCGCTCGCCTTCTTCGTCGGTCTGGTACAGCGCTTCGCAGGGAATTCCTTTTTTCTTGAAGTCCTTAAACCGCTCTTCATCCACATAACATTCTATGCGTCCCGTATACTGAGATTCCTCGAAGCTGACCTGTTCTGTGATAAAATCCTCGCCGGCCACTCCGATCATCTGGGCTTTCACCCGAAGAAGAATGTCTTTCGTCACCAGGGTTACCGTCTCATCCTCATTTTTCAAAGACCGGCATACTTTGAGAATCCGGTTGTCCATCTTATCCTCGGGCAGATGTTCCGGAAGCTGCACATCCACACAGTTTGCTTCCACCCGCACGCTGCCGCCGTTGTCCAGCGTCACGCCTTTCAGCAGATCCCCCTGTCTTCTTAATTTCTCCAGATTGCGGATCGCCTCCCTTGCGTTGGCTCCCGTCTCTCCTTCCCCTTTTTTCAGGCCGTCCAGCTCCTCCAGCACCACCAGGGGAATCACCACCTTGTTATCTTCAAAGCAGTAGAGCGCATAGGGCGCCTGAATCAGTACATTGGTGTCCAGCACATACGTTTTCGCCATTCTCATTCCTCCAAACTTTCTGACATCAACGTACCATACTTTTACCGGTTTTAATATCCAGATCAGCTAAAACTCTTGTAAAAAGGGCGTAAGAAAAAGGAGACTATTTCGTCTCCTCTTTCCACACATTTCCGTTTTTCTTAAAATACATGATCATCTCATTGGTCAGGCTTAAATTATTTTCTTCCACCGGGATCTCGTCCCGGGTAAACCAGCCGGCGGCAGAAAGCTCATTGTGATCCAGGATGATGGTCTCGTCTCCGTCCAGATCCACGAAAAATCCCATCAGCAAAGTATCGGTAAAGGACCAGGGCTGACTCTTATAAAAGCGGATATTTTTCACTTTCAGCCCCACTTCCTCCATCACTTCCCGCCTCACCGTATCTTCGATAGTTTCTCCGATTTCCGCAAAGCCGGCAATCAGCGCGTAGCTTGTCTTGGAACTGTTGGCATAGGTGGACATCAGAATCTTATCCCCGTTTACGATTCCCACGATCACAGCCGGGCAGATTTTGGGATACTCCATCTGCTTGCAGCTGACACAGTACACCATTCGTTCTTTATCGCTGTGCACCATGGGTTTTCCGCACACGCCGCAGAAACGGCGGCTGCGGTACCAGCTGTGCAGCTGATAGCCGGTGATGCCCACAAAGTCCAGATAATCCGGACGCTCTTTCCGGAAAATCTCCACATGCTCCATGGAATAATTCTCATCCATGGGATAATCGATATTATCCAGCAGGTAGTATCTCTGTCCGTCGACGGAAAAGAGATAGATATAGGTGTCATACAGCTGTCCCTCATTGTAGGGTTCCAGATCCCGGAACCTGGGGAAACTTGCCCGACGTCCTTTCTGCCAGCGGATCAGTACCTGTTTTCCCCTGAAATATAAGATATAGGAGTCCTCGCAGGGAGGCTGGGGCCGGTACGCATTTACATATGTATGGGGGGTGATATCCTGTATCATAATCATTCATCCTTTACGCTTTTCATCCAGTATATCCTATTCCATATGGGAATGCTATAGCAAAATTGCTCTTCTTTTAAATTCTTGACATTCGTCTGCAAAAAAAGTATAGTGTAAAAACAGTAACCGAACCAAAGCGAGGTAGTTTATGAATAAAAAAGAAATTCTGGAAATCAGGAAACAGTTCACCCCGGAAAACTGCACCATCTCCCGCATCTGCGGCTGTTATGTGGACGGGGAAAAGCATATCGTAATGGAACACAAAGACGCCTTCGGCTCCCTTTCCGAAGAAGAAGCCTTTAAGTATTTTGATATTTTCCGCCATACCCTGTCCGGTACCCCGGGAAAAAATCTCATGGATATGGAATTTCCTCTGGAAACGGAAGCGCCCGGCGGCACCCAGGATTTTCTGCTGCGCCTGCGGGACAGTCATCTGGAAGACGACCTTTTGCTGGAGGAGTTTTATCAGAAGGTGATCGAATCTTACAGCTATGATATGAACTACTACATCATTCTGATTCACGCCGTTTACGATATCCCCGGCAAATCTTCCGATAATCTGGAAATGTTCGACGCTTCCGACAACGTATATGATTTCATCCTGTGCAGCATCTGTCCCGTTAATCTGTCCAAAGCGGGATTGTATTACAACACAGAGAAAAATGCCATCGAAGACCGGATCCGGGACTGGATCGTGGCGTCTCCCGCCAACGGCTTTCTCTTTCCGGCTTTCAACGACCGCAATACGGACATTCATGGAATCCTCTATTACACCAAAAACGCGGAGAACATGAACCAGAACCTGGTGGATCAGCTGCTGGGCTGCGTACCTCCCCTTTCCGCCTCCTCCCAGAAAGAAACCTTTCACTCTGTCATGGAGAGCGCGCTGGGCGAGGACTGCGGTTATGAACTGGTTCGCAGTCTCCACGAAGATCTGGGCGAAATGCTGGAAGCAGCCAAGGACAGCCCGGAACCGCTGACTCTGACCAAACGGGACGTGCGCTGTATCCTGGAGGAAAACGATATCCCGGAGGAAAAAATACAGGCCTTTGAAAAAGAATTTGATGAATCCATCTCCCGGGATACGCCGGTGCTGGTATCCAATATCGTCAACACCCGGCAGTTTCAGATCGAAACCCCGGATGTGGTCATCAAGGTGAAACCGGAACGTATGGATCTGGTGGAGACAAAGGTGATCGACGGACGGACCTGCCTTGTGATCCCGGTGGATGAACACATCGAGGTCAACGGCATGACTGTCTCCACAATAAAACCGGAGGAAGGGATGGACTGATAATCCCTTCCTCCGGCTTTTTATCTTACAATCTCCTGGTAGCATTCCGGCCGGCGGTCCCGGAACAGCCCCCATTCCAGACGGCTGTTTCCCGCCTTCTCCAGATCGATCTCACTTATGAGTATTTCCTGTCTGTCGCGGGAAGCGGACGCAGCGATCTCCCCCAGTTCGTCTGTGATAAAGGAAGAACCGTAGAACAAAAGAGAAGATCTTTGTCCGCCGTTTTCCTCATCGGGGAAAACCTCTTCCAGTCCGATGCGGTTGGCCGCCGCCACCGGCACGATATTGGCCGCCGCATGGCCCTGCATGGTTCTGCGCCAGTGGGGCATGCTGTCGCAGTCCAGGATGGGTTCGCTGCCGATGGCCGTGGGATACAAGAGCAGCTCCGCCCCCATCAGCGCCATACACCTGGCCGTCTCCGGGAACCACTGATCCCAGCAGATTCCCACGCCGATTTTCCCATACCGGGTATCCCACACTTTAAATCCCGTATTTCCCGGTGTAAAGTAAAATTTTTCCTGGTAATAATGATCGTCGGGGATATGGGTTTTCCGATACACACCCAACACCTCACCTGCGTCGATCATGGCCACGGAATTAAAAAGAAGAATGCCCTCCCGCTCATAAAAGCTGACCGGGATCACCAGCTGCAGCTCCTTTGCCAGTTCCCGGAAATGAAGCACCGCCTCATTTTCCATCACCGGCTTCGCATAATGGTAATACCCGTATTTTCTCTCCTGACAGAAATAGGGCCGCTCAAACAGTTCCGGCAGCAGGATAACCTGCGCCCCCTGTGCGGCCGCCTCCCGCGCCATCTGATCCGCCTTTGCGATATTTTCCTTTGCTTCCTGTGTGCAGCTAAACTGCAGCGCCGCCAGCTTTACTTTTCTCATACCGTTTCTCCTGCCTTTCCCGGAATCTGCTGTGTGATGCAGTGGATATTTCCCCCGCCCAGCAGAATATCCCTGGCGTAAAGGGGAACGATTTTTCTGTCCGGATACAATCCGCCCAGTATCTCCACCGCCTTTTTGTCGTTTACATCATCAAACTGCGGAACGATAACGCTTCCGTTTGCCACATAGTAGTTTACATAACTCGCCGCCAGCCGTTCCCCCTCTTCTCTCTCATCCTCGCCTTCCTCATACTGATAGCCGGGAAGATCTTTTGCCGTGACACAGACGGGCCTGGCCGGAATGGGCAGCTTATGAACCACAAGTTTTCTTCCTCTGGCGTCCCTTTCCTTTTCCAGCACCTTCAGATCCGCCGCACTGTACCCATACTGCGGATCCTTTTCATCGTCTGTCCAGGCCAGTACCACTTCTCCCGGTTTCGTGAAGGCGCACACGTTGTCCACGTGTTCATTGGTTTCATCCTGCCAGATCCCATGGGGCAGCCAGATCACCTTTTCGGCCCCCAGGTAGTCTTTCAGTTTCCCTTCGATCTGCTCCTTCGTCAGGGAAGGATTTCTTCCTTTGCTTAAAAGGCAGGCTTCCGTCACCAGTACCGTCCCTTCCCCGTCGCTGTGGATGGCTCCCCCCTCCAGCACGAAGGGATGGGCGTCGTACCGATCCACATTCAGATAACGGCAGAAAGCGGACGCCGCCTGGTCGTCCTGCTGCCAGTTCTGATACAATCCGTCCACCTCGCCTCCCCAGGCGTTGAACGCCCAGTCCACGCCCCGGATTTCCTTCTTTTCATTTATCAGAAATGTGGGCCCCACGTCCCTGGCCCAGGCGTCATCGGTGCGAAAGGGAAGGATATGGATCCTCTCAGACAGCATGGAGCGGGCTTCTTCCAGATGCTCCGGATCCGTCATCATATAAAGTGTTTCACTCTCGGCGATGGCTTCCGCCGCCTGTGCAAATACTTTCCGGGCCGCCGCGCCGCCGAAGGGCCAGGATCCCGGCCGCACCGGCCAGATCATCAGGCAGCCGTGGTGGGATGCAAACTCTCCCGGCATAGAAAAACCGTCCGCAGACGGCAGACTGTTTATGACTGTACTCATACTGACCTCCTTTGTGCTTTTCATTATAGCCAATCTCCCCTGGTTTTTCAATTCCCGAAAATACCGAAACACGGGTCAGAAAAGCCGCCCGGTCGCTGCCGTTACAGGCAGCCGGACGGCTTTTCAAGTCATATTCTGCTATTTTACAGTATTTTGGGTCACTGCGCTTTGACAGCCTGTCGAAGCGCCATGGCCGCCGCGAAATTCCGGGTGGTAATATTGCAGATTTCCAGATCCAGAAACTCCCGGATCCGCTCCGGTTCGTTCACGGTCCAGGCGGAAATCCCCAGGCCGTTCTCTTTCATGGCGGACAGAAATTCTGGTGTGACGTATTTTTCATTGATATTGACCACGCGAATATCATATTTCCTGCAGTCTGCGATCAGCTTTTCTGTCTCTTCTTCTGTCAGAGGATTCCCCTGTCCTGATTCATCCAGCGCGTATACATCCGGGATGCATTCTTCCACATTCCAGAACACTTCCACTTCCCGCCAGGGACAGACCAGGGACTGCTCCGCAGGCTTTACGCTGCCGGAATACAGGATACGCTTGGCTGGAAGACCGCAGGCGCGGGCCAGAGCCAGGACGTCCTCTTCCAGGCCATACTCTTTTAAGTCGCAGTTGATCCTGGTATCTTTAAATGCGGCCAGCGTCTCAAAGATATCCTTTAAGGCGACCGCCTCTTCTCCGGTCTCGTCATGGGAAACGATCAGACCGTCTTTTCCCATGCGCACATCCACCTCCAGGACATCCGCCTGGCGCGTCAGAGCGTATCTGACAAACTCCATGCTGTTGTCCGGCGTGCCGTCGGCTCCGGAATGGGCGGTGATAAGGGTTTTTCTGTTCATCCTACTGTTTCTCCCAATCGTTTTCTTTCAGGTTCGTATAGATGTAGACGCCTGCCGATACGGAGCAGATCAGGAACATGATCACGGACAGCGCCGCCGAGCGGTTATAGTCCAGATACCGGTTAAACTGGTCAAACAGGGCGATGCCCAGCATCTTCGGCGCATTTCCTCCCATCAAATACGGTGTGGTAAAGGAGCTGACGTTTGACATGAATACGAAGGTGGCCGCCACCACCACGTCCTTGATGGACAGGGGCAGGATCATCTTTGCGAAAATGGTCAGTTTTCCGGCTCCCACATCCTCGGCCGCCTCGATGATGGAGTCCGGGATCCCTCCCAGACCCGCAGCGATCATCATGGCCGCAAAGGGAATGTTAAACCACAGGTTCATGGTGATGATACCGCTGGCATGATACATCATACCCAGGTTGATATCCAGACCGAACAGCTGGCCGATCCGGTTGATCAGTCCGGTATCCCGGATGATGGTGATCATGGCGTATACCGCACACATGGCCGGCACGAAACGGGGCAGCAGATACAGCATACCGATGGTCTTGGAGATCTTTGATTTCACAAACCGCAGATACAGCGCCAGCAGGTAAGCCACCACGATAGCTATCGCCACGGTGACAAATACGACAAACAGCGTGTAGAGAAGGTTGCTTCTCTGGGCAGGATCGGTGAAGAAATAGGTATAATTCGCCATAGTAAAGGCGCCTGTCTCACCATCCTGGAAACTCTGGATTACGGCTGCTACGATGGGATAGGCAACTGTCAGCATGACGACGAGGAAAGCAGGCAGTACCATGGCATACGCAGCCAGTTTTTGCTTTACATTTTTACTCATCGGTTTTCCCTTCCTTTATCTGAACTCAATCATCCGATCGCGCCGATTTCGCTGTCCCAGCGGGCGTTGAAGTCTGTGGACAGATCGCCGATGGACATGATACGGAAGCTGCTGACATCCAGATCCATCAGATCTTCATAACCGGTCATATCCATATCTCCGGTATCCACCAGAGGAATGGCCGCCATCTCTTTCACCATCAGCTCCTGTGCCTCTGTAGACAGCATGTAATCGATGAACGCGTAAGCGCCGTCCTCATTGGATCCAAAGGTGGGGATCGCCAGGCTTTGCAGGGAACCGGTGAAGGAAGGATCGATCTGTGTGATCTTGATGGTATCCTTCAGTGTTCCGTCCGCACGCTGGGACAGCACCATATCGGCCCAGTTGGGACACATATCGATCTCACCCTGATTCAGAAGATCCAGCGTACCCTGGTTTTTATTGGGATATACGATGGAGCCGCCGGAAGAGTACATATACTGATGAATCTCTTTCAGGAAATCAAAACCTTCGTCCCACTGGTCTTCCCATTTGGGATCGTCAGAGGTAATGGCTTCCTCCGGCATGAAGTTGTAAACGGAAGAACGGGCAAAGGAATCGCCTGCTCCGCCGGTTCCCGGCGCATTGTAGGCAAACCGTCCCGGGTTTTCTTTCATCCACTCTACCAGTTCATCCATGGTCTTGGGCGGATTGGCCACTTTCTCGGAATCGTAGGCCAGTACGACAGTCGTTCCGCGATAGGGCTGTACGTAATCGGTGGCGACGCTGCTCTGGGCAGATACACCCTCTGCGTTTGGAATCTTGGAATCATCCAGTTTCACCAGCGCCTCCTCGCCGATCTGGGATACGATCTTGGAAAGGTCGTCGCCGCTTAAGTCCACCAGGTCATAATCGGTATTTTTCTGATTTGCTTTCTGAGCAGCCACCAGCATATCGGTCAGGGACTGGGTGCCGGTACCGGACAGCATGAACTGCAGTTCTGCCGTATAGTCTCCCGCATACTCGGAGTTGTTAAAATTCTCAATCAGCGTCTCATAGATCTGACGCACGTTATCAGAACCGGTGGCCCAGATGGTGACGGTATTGTCGCCGGAACCGCCGCCTGCAGATGCTTCCTCACCGCTTCCGGAACCGCCGCCGCAGCCCATCATACCGGCTGCCATCACCCCTGCCATCAATAACGCGATAAATGCTTTTACTTTTCTATTCTTCATCTCTTTTTCCTTTCTACTGCTCTTATCTGAGTTTTTTGATTATCCTGTTTCCCGGATTTATGCGCTTAGGGGAAACTGCGTATGTTTGCCGACCTTCAGGTTTACATTCTCTCCCTCCCGGAGATGATCACCCAGCTCGCGGTTTACGTAACATTTTACGATATCGTCGCCTACTTTCGCCGTCATCAGCACATAGTGTCCCATCAGCATGACCGTACTGATAATGCCGGTCATATCGCCTGCTTCTTTGGTGACCACAAGATCTTCCGGGCGAACCGCCAGCGTACACTGGTCATTTTTGATGAAATTCATCTCGCCGATGAAGGAGGCCACATGAAGGGTAGCCGGCTGATCGTAGATCTCATCGGGCGTGCCCACCTGGTCAAATTTTCCTTTATTCATAACCACGATGCGGTGGGAGATGGCCATGGCCTCTTCCTGGTCATGGGTTACGAAGATAACGGTGATGCCCAGCTCGCTCTGGATTCGCTTTAACTCCTCCCGCATCTGCTGACGGATCTTTGCATCCAGTGCGGAGAAGGGCTCGTCCAGCAGCAGCAGGGACGGTTTTAACAGCAGGGATCTGGCAATGGCGATTCTCTGCTGCTGACCGCCGGAGAGCTGTCCCGGATATTTCTTCTCGCATCCGCTCATGGACACCAGCGCCAGCATTTTTTTAATATCTGCATCAATGGTCTTTTTCGGTATTTTGCGAAGTTTCAGTCCGAAAGCCAGGTTCTCATAGATCGTCATATGAGGCCAGAGGTTATAGCTCTGAAACACCATGGCAGTGGGACGGTTTTCCGGCGGCAACCCCACGATGGATTTGTCATCGATCAGGATATCGCCGGAGGTCACGTCCATGAAACCTCCGATGGTACGCAGGATGGTGGATTTCCCACATCCGGAAGGGCCAAGGAAGGTTACGATTTCCCCCTCATACACCTTCAGATTGATGTGCTCCACACCGTCTCCGTTGTCGTATCGTTTTGTCATGTCTTTGATTTCCAGTTTGACTTTCCGGTTATCCTGTGCAATGATAACCGAATCTGTATTGGCATTACTCATTTTTTCCTTTCTCCTTGTGAAATGCTGCGTTTCTCTTCTTTCCTATTTCATCTTAAATCCGCCGGCGATGGCTTCCGGTCCGATAAACTTCCGCATCAGGAAAATCATCACCGCAGACGGAATGATCAGAAGCAGCGCAAACACAGCGCCGATCTGTACCGCGGAGCTGTCCAGTACGATCCCGTACATCGCCACCGGCATGGTCTGAATTTTTGCCAGACCCACCAGCATGGTACCCTGAGCCTCTTCCATGGAACCAAGGAAGGTATACAGTGTCGCCACCGCGATACCCGGCATGGCCATGGGAAGGGTCACCTTAAAGAAGGTGCGTATAGGTCCTGCCCCCACGTCCCGGGCAGCTTCCTCCTGCTGCCGGTGCACGTTTCGAAAAGCGCTGGACGGCAGCCATACCATGAACATCATGGAATTGATCATATGGATAATGATGACTCCGGGATAGGTTCCCATCAGACCGTATTTATAAAACAGAACTGCAATCGACGTATAGATACCCAGTTTTGGGAATGCGTTCGTCAGCAAAAATGACAGCATGAAAAGCTTTCTTCCCCGGTACTTAAACCGTGCGATGGAATAAGCCGCCGGGATACAGAACACCATGGAAATCAGCGTAGTCGCAATCGCAATGATAAAGGACTGAATCATGGAAGAAACAAGACTGTCCTGACTAAATATGTATTTCCACCAGTCAAACCCCCACTGCTGCGGGAGAATATTTGGAACCGAATATTCATTGGCAAACGCCAGCATCAGCATGTTCAGCAGCGGGCCGTAGAAAAACAGAATGAAAACAGCCAGCAAAATGAACTCCAGGAATTTCTTCCGCCCCACCGCATGGTAAAACCGCCGCGGGTTTAACATTTTGAACATATACTCTCTCCTTACCTTTTTCTCTCCTGGTATGGACCCAAAAGCATTCCGGAAGTGCGCATGCCGCTTTTCGATCCATACGTTACCAGTTACATCCGAAACTTATTATATTTAATCCAGTTTTCTCCTTCTATCAAATCCGTTTATAATCAATGTAAAATTTTCCTAAAAACAAATTAATGTCTCGCCGTGAAAAGGCTTTTTTTTCAGTTTATTCTTTGCTTTTTCAAGTCAAACCTATATAATTTCGCACAAAAAAATACTCCAAATGGTTTTTCCATAATTATCATGTAATTCAGATATATTATAGAAGAAACTCATTTGGAGTATCTGTTTCCTGTCAGGACAGACGTCCCTTAAAATCCTGATAACCGAATTTTTTTATCATTTCGCATTCACCATCTTCCTTCATCACCGCGATGGAAGGCAGCGCCATGCCGTTAAAGGTATTATTTTTCACCATGGAATAGATGGCCATATCCTGGAAATATAATCTGTCTCCCACATGAACCGGCTGTTCAAAGGAGTAATCCCCCGTGATATCTCCCGCCAGACAGGTGTTGGAGGACAGACGGTAGGTATAGGGTTTTTCCCCCGGCTCATGGCCGTCTTTTAGGGGCGGACGATAGGGCATCTCCAGCACATCGGGCATATGACAGGCGGCGGACGCATCCAGGATCAGCGTGGAAATCCCGTTCTCCACGATATCCAGCACCTCCGTCGCCAGATAACCGGCGTTTAACGCCACTGCCTCTCCCGGTTCCAGGTAAATATCCAGATGATACTTTTCCTGCATCCTGCGGATACAGCGGATCAGCAGACCGATATCGTAGTCCTCTCTGGTGATATGGTGTCCGCCTCCCATATTCAGCCATTTGACCTGAAAGAGGAATTCCCCGAACTTTTCTTCCACCGCATCCAGCGTCTTTTCCAGATCGTCGGCGTTCTGCTCGCAGAGCGTATGGAAATGAATCCCGTCCACGTACTGCATCAGATCTTCCCGGAAAGCCTCCCTCGTCACACCGAGACGAGAGCCGGGCGCACAGGGATCGTAGATGGCGTGATCCCCCTGGGTGGAACATTCCGGGTTGATGCGGATCCCCACGGAACCGGCCGGACAGCGGTCTTTGTATTTCATCAGCTGCGAAAAGGAATTAAAGATAATATGATCACAGATCGACGCGATCTCCTTAAAATCCTTTTCCGGGTAAGCCGGGGAAAAAATATGGTTTTCCTTTCCCATCTCCTCCTTCCCCAGCCTGGCCTCGTACAGTCCGCTGGCTGTGGTTCCATCCAGATAGCGGCCGATCAGCGGATACTCATAAAACATGGAAAAGGCTTTCTGAGCCAGCAGAATCTTACATCCCGTTTCCTGTCGTACCCGGTTTAATATCATAAGATTTTCTTTCAACTTTTTTTCATCCACCACGTAACAGGGGGTGGGCAGTTCTTCGATCCTCATCAGTCCACCAGTTTTGGGTTCTCACATACCACCCAGGGCAGTCCCCATCGGTTCAGCGCTTCCATAAAGGGATCCGGATCAAACTCTTCCACATTGTAGACGCCCGGTTTCTGCCACTGGCCGTTTACCACCAGCATGGAACCGATCATAGCCGGAACTCCCGTGGTGTAGGAAACCGCCTGGGAACCCAGCTCTTTATAGCATTCCTGATGGTCGCAGACATTATAAATGTAAATACTTTTCTCTTTGCCGTCCTTCACACCGGTGAAAATGCAGCCGATGTTGGTCTTGCCCACGGTTCTTGGGCCAAGGGAGGCCGGATCCGGCAGCAGTTCCTTTAAGAACTGGATGGGCACGATTTTCTGTCCTCTGAAATTCACAGGATCTGTACGCAGCATACCCACGTTTTCCAGACATTTCATATGGGTCAGATAACTCTGTCCGAAGGTCATAAAGAAGCGGATCCGCTTTACGCCGGGAATGTTTTTGGCCAGGGATTCGATCTCCTCGTGATGCAGCAGATACATATCCTTTTTGCCCACCTGGGGGAAATCATACTCCCGCTTGATGCTCATGGCCGGGATCTCGATCCATTTTCCGTCCTCCCAGTAAGAGCCGGGGGCGGAAACCTCTCTGAGGTTCAGTTCCGGATTGAAGTTTGTGGCAAATGGATAGCCGTGATCGCCGCCATTGCAGTCCAGGATATCGATGGTGTGAATCTCATCAAAATAATGCTTCTGCGCGTAAGCGGCGAATACGCTGGTCACGCCGGGATCAAAGCCGCTGCCCAGCAAAGCCGTCAGACCGGCTTCTTTAAACTTATCCTGATAAGCCCACTGCCAGGAATAATCGAAATAAGCGGTAAAGCCAAGACGTTTGCACCGTTCCTCATAGATGGCTCTCCATCTGGGATCTTCCGTGTCCTCCGCCTCATAGTTGGCCGTGTCGATATAATGAACGCCCGCATCCAGGCAAGCGTCCATGATGGTCAGATCCTGATAGGGAAGCGCCACATTCAGCACGGCGTCCGGATGCCAGGTTTTGATCCAGCTGGACACATCCCGCATGTCGTTGGCATCCACCGCCCCAGTGGAAATCCTGGTCTTCGTGGTTGGCTGCAGCTTCTCTTTCAGCGCCTCGCACTTGGACAGCGTCCGGCTGGCAATCATAATCTCATCAAAAACTTCGCTGTTCTGACAGCATTTCTGAATGGCCACGGAAGCCACGCCGCCGCAGCCGACAATCATCAGTTTGCTCATAATTTACCTTCCTCCTCTTCCAGCAAATCTTCCACATATTTGGGCAGCATGAAGGCCCCGATGTGGAGATTGGCTGTGTAATACCAGGTTTTTATGTTGCGTTTGCGCCAGCGCGCACCGTCGAAATCTTTGATCGGATGATACTTTTTCGACGCGAATCCAAAGAGCCAGTATCCCGCCGGACAGGTGGTGATATGGGCCTGGTAGACCCGGCTGATGGGAAAACTGCGGAACACCTTGCGGTGCATGCTGCGGCAGGCCGCCTCGTCCTCGTCATAGAAGGGACTGCCGTGCTGATAGACCATGATGCCGTCCTCTTTGAGCGCCTTATAGCAGCTTCCGTAAAACTCCTTGGTGAACAATCCTTCCGTGTAACCGAAGGGATTGGTGGAATCATTGATAATCAGATCGTATTCACTGATCCTTCTGCGCAGGAACCGCAGACCGTCCTCATGATAAATCTTCACCCGGGGATCCTGCAGGCCCTGTGCCATATCCGGGAAAAACTTCTGACAGACTTCCATGAACATCTCGTCCTGCTCCACCACCTCGATCTCCTCGATCTCCGGATAGTAGGACAGTTCCTTGGCCACGCCGCCGTCCCCTCCGCCGATGATCAGCACTTTTTTCACGTTGGGATGAACCGCCATGGGCACATGGGTCACCATCTCGTCGTAGACAAACTCATCGGCATCGGAAAAGATGATATCTCCGTTCAGCGTCACAAATTTCCCCAGCTCCGGCGAATCAAACACATCGATGCGCTGATATTCGCTCTCGCCGCTGAACAGCTGCCTGTCCGTTCGGATGGTCAGCTTGATATTCGGGGTATGAATTTCTGAAAACCACATTTCCATAATGTTACCGCTCCTGTATCACATTTAAGTATTCCACCTGAGGATTTTCTGTTCCCTGGAGAGAACAGCCCTTTTCCCGGGCAAACAGAATATAGTCGATGATCTCCCGGGTGATCCGCTCTCCCGGCGCCAGGATAGGAATCCCCGGCGGATAACACATGACGAATTCTCCGCAGACGCACTGCTCCGTCTCTTCGATGGGCAGCGATCTGCGTTTCGCATAAAAAGCCTTCTGCGGCGACACCACCACCTCAGGCTGGATATATTCACAGTCGATGAGACCGCTGCCGTCCTTTTCGTAGAGACGCTTGATATCCGCCAGGGCTCCCACCAGACGTTCGATATCCCGGATCCTGTCGCCGATGGAGATATAAGCCATCATATTTCCGATATCGCCGAACTCCACCTGGATGTCGTATTCGTCCCGCAAAAGATCGTACACCTCAATGCCGGTCAGGCCGATATCCTGGGTGTACACACACAGCTTGGTCACATCGAAATCGTAGACGCTGCCCCCATTGATCAGCTCTTTCCCGTAGGCATAGTAACCGCCGATGGCGTTGATCTCCGTCCTGGCGTATTCCGCCATATCCACCACTTTGGCAAAGGAAGCTTCCCCCCGCAGCGCCAGATTCCGCCTGGAAATATCCAGACTGGACAGCAGCAGATAGGAAGCGCTGGTGGTCTGGGTCAGATTGATGATCTGACGGACATATTCCGCATTCATGGTGCGGTTAGTCAGCAGCACGGAGCTCTGGGTCAGACTGCCGCCGGATTTGTGCATGGAGATGGCCGCCATATCCGCTCCCGCCGCCATACCGGAGATGGGAAGATTTTTCCCGAAATACAGATGAGTGCCGTGGGCCTCATCCACCAGCACCTTCATCCCGTGGCTGTGGGCCGTGGCGACGATGGAAACCAGATCGGAACAGATCCCGTAATAGGTGGGGTTGTTTACCAATACCGCCACCGCATCCGGATTGGCCGCAATGGCCTTTTTCAGCTTTTCATTTTCCATCCCCAGGGCAATGCCGATCCGCTCCTCCACCTCCATATCCACGTAGACAGGAATGGCGCCGCACAGTACCAGGGCATTGATGGCGCTCTTGTGCACATTTCTTGGCAGAATGATCTTATCGCCCGCTTTGCAGACCGAAAGGATCATACTCTGGACAGCGGAGGTGGTGCCTCCCACCATCAAAAAAGCGTGATCTGCGCCGAAAGCTTCCGCTGTCAGCTCTTCCGCCTCTCGGATGACGGATACGGGGTGGCACAGGTTATCCAGCGGTTTCATGGAATTTACATCCAGACTGACGCAGCGGTCTCCCAGAAGCTGTTCCAGCTCCGGGTTTCCTCTCCCCCTTTTATGTCCGGGCACATCAAAGGGCACCACTCTTTTTTTTCTCAACCGCTCCAGCGCCTCGCAGATTGGAGCTCTTTTCTGATCTTTGCTGCTCATATCTTTACTCCCATGTATGTTAAAGGATTTTCGGATTCTCTGGAAGAAAAAAGCAGATGAAAAAATCATCTGCTTTCAATCATTCTCAATCTATATGTATATACAGATTATCTTCGTTTTCAGAGTATATTGCAAATATATGTTACGTACTCTTATTGACCGTTTCACAAGATGATGCGTTTTCCACGCTGATTATAAAGTAATCAACTTATAAAATTTGAGCTTTTAACTCAATCAATAATGTGGCCCTGCGCCACGCTCGGCAACCGATCCCGCCTGTCCGTATGGGCTTTTGAAATTGGATCCTATATTTGCTTGAAAACAAAATAATCTTATGCTTTCCTCAGCACCTCCAATTTAACATAAAGGGTGCAGGAAGTCAAGACATCTGCAGTTGTTTTGTCGCCGTTTTCTCCATAAATCTCCTGTCGTGCTCCACGAAAATCATCGTAGGCTTCCACTTTAAAATCAATTCTTCCAGCTGAATCCGGGAGTAAAGGTCGATATAATTCAGCGGTTCATCCCAGATATAAAGGTGTGCCTGGCAGCACAGACTGAAAGCCAGAAGTACTTTTTTCTTCTGCCCTTCGCTGTAGGTTTCCACCGCCTTCTCAAACTGCTCCCTGGAGAAGTCCAGCTTCCGAAGAAGCGCCTTCACCAGACTTTCCTCAAGGCCCCTCTCACGGATCCGTTCACTGAGATCTCCCTTTAAAAAAGAAGTATCCTGGGATACATAGGAAATCACCAGACCGCTGGCCAGCCTGATCTGCCCGCTGTGCTCCAGCTCCTCTCCCAGAATCATCCGGATCAGGCTGGATTTGCCGGAACCATTTCTTCCATTTATGGCAAGCCGGTCCCCGGTACACACTTCAAACTGCAGGGGCCCGCACACCTTCCTGTCCCCGCAGCGAATACAAAGATCACGAACAGAAACGAGACGTTCCTGATGATGGGTGAGGGGCATCAGTTTCAACTCCTCTGCCCGTTCCACGTCCTTTAAAAGCTCTTTCTTTTCTTCCAGCTCTTTTTGCTGCCTCTGCTCCAGATTTTTCCTTCGCTGCTGCATTCGTCTGGACTTTTCTCCGATGTAATCCCGGTTTGCCCGGTCTTTCTGGCCGTTCACGCCCTTTCTTCCGATTTTCACCGATTCCGCCGCATCCGCCCACTTCCTCGCCTGCGAGGACGCTTTTTTCAGCCGGCGGATATCCTTTTGCAGCCGTTCATTTTCCGACTGCTCATAGGAGTCCCTTCTTCTGCGGTTTTCCTCCCAGGAAGAGTAATTTCCCTTTTGTACCTGAATACCGCTGCGGTTGATGGACAAAATATGATCCACGCACTCATCCAGAAATGCCCGGTCATGGGATACCAGGATGAACCCTTTCTTACTTTTTAAATACTGTCCCACCAGTTTCCGGGACGGTCCGTCCAGATGGTTGGTGGGCTCGTCGATCAGCAGGAAATGATTATCCCTTAAGAAGAGAAGCGCCAGCAGAATTTTGGTCTGTTCCCCCCGGGACAAAGATTCAAAAGGGCGGTACAAAACCTCTTCTTTTACATCCAGCGCCCTCATCTCCTTTTTCATCCTCCAAAGCTCCAGTTCCGGCTCCAGACAGTACAGACAGTCGATGGTATCCAGCTGCGGCAGTAAAACCTTAAAGGGAAAGTAATCCACCGGCGTATTCAGACTTATGGTTCCCCCGTATTCCTGTTCTTTCATCAGCAGTTTCAGAAAAGTCGTTTTCCCGCGGCCGTTTCGCCCGATAAAACCCAGCTTCCAGTCCGTATCAATCCGAAAGGAAACGTGGTCAAAAATCAGGTCTGCACTGTCCTCGTAGGAAAACGTCAGATCCGTCACCTGTAAATCGGCCATTCTTCTCACCTCCTTCACGCAAAAATACCGCTGCACCCTTTCGTACAACGGTATTTTCCCGGTTCTTTCTTACAGTTTTTTAAGGGCATCCAGCACGGCTGCTTTCAGCCCCTCCAGATCCTTCTCATCGGGATGAGACAGGGCCTTGTCAAAATTGGAGATCATCAGATCGTAATGCGCTCCCTGGTTCGGCACCTCTTCTTTCAGCTTATTGTATTTATCGCGGACCGCCTGGGGCATTTTCCCCTGGCACATGAAGGAACCAACCACTTCGTTGGTATCATTCATGTTGTCTTCCACATGCTCCAAAATTCCGTCCAGATACGTTTTGCTGTCGCCAAATCCCGCCGTCCCGAAAAGGAAAATTTTCCGGTTGTACAGTGTTTTCAGATAATTTCTCACTTCTTCACTGGCTGTACCTTCGTTGGTCCAGAATCCGACGCAGACCAGATCCGCGTCCTCCGCTTTTTCTGTCTTCGTTTCCTTCGCCAGAACCTGTTCCACCGCGTCCGCCAGCATCTTGGTATTGCCTGTCACCGAGGCATAAAACATGGAATACTTCATCGCTTGTCCTCCCTTTCTTTTTATCATATCACACTATATTTTCGCTTTCAATTCTTTCCCCGCTCCAGATAGCGGTCCGCCTTTTCCTTCTCGCCCTGCTTCTGATAATAATTTCCCACAATAAAGCAGGCCTGTTTCAATTCCTTTTCGTATCGGCCCGGATATTGCTGATCCACTTTCTCATAGAGCTGGATTCCCTTCTCATAAGCTTCCTGCGCGCCGGAAGCTTCCTGGGGTATCAGATAGCGGGCATTGCCCAGATTGATATAGGAGCTGGCCAGCCGCAGCGTAAAGGGCAGCGGAGCCGTATCTTCCTTGTCCCGCAGCACGTAAATGCAGTCCTCCAGCATCTCCATGGCTTTTACGTACTCTTTCTGGAAGAGATAAATCGTGGCGAGAATGCTCATCCACTGGGCCAGTTCCAGCGCATGGGGGCCGTCGTCTGTGGCCTGGAAGATGGATTTGCCCAGTTTGATCAGCTGTTCTCCGATTTTCACCGCTTCCGGGTACTCTCCCAGGGCGCCCTTTAGCACCATCAGATTCTCCATACACTTTCCCTGCAGTTCCACCGCATGCAGCTGTCCCGCTTTGATTCGATCAAGGCAGATCCCCACTGCGCTGCGGAAAAATTTGTCGCTGATATCATATACCTTTTTCTGGGTTTCATTAAGCTTCCTGGGTCTTGCATCCACCGTCTGGATCTTTATCAGCCCTTTATAAAACACGCCCATCCTCAGATTTGCCTGGGCAAACAGAAGATCGTAAGTTTTTTTATCTTCCTGATAAAGAGAAGAGCCTTTCTGGAGCATGGCACGGTATCTTTTCTCCGCCTCCGCAGGGTTTTTCATGGTCACATACAGATTGCCTGCCATCTCGCAGAGTACCATCTCCAGGCGGATCCGGGCAGGTTCTCCTTCCGGAAGACTTGCCTTACATTCTTTTTCGATTTCTTCCAGACGTGCCAGCTTCTCCTCCGGTTTGTTTTTTTCCTTCAGCGCAGCCGCAATCTCCTGCTGCAGCCTTTTTACCGTTTCTTTTAACATCGTTTTTGATCTCTCACATTTCTTTTCCGGCAGCTTTGGCCAGGAACTTTTCCGCGTTCACGATAAACCGCTCATGATCCCCTTCACCGATCACCTTTTCCCCGTCGGCAACGGTCACATGGAACACAAGGCGTCTTTTATCCACCTCAGTCAGCTCGCTTTCACAGGTAACGGTGCCTCCCACCAGTGTGGGAGCCGTATGTCTGATCTGCAGCATGGTTCCCACCGTCTGGCAGCCTTCTTCCATATACTCTTCCACACTCATCCAGGCCGTCTTCTCCATCAAAGCCGCCATGGCCGGCGTAGCCAGCACATCCATCTGTCCGCTGCCCATGGCTCTTGCCGTATTATCCTTTGTCACTTCCAGCGTCTGTATTCCTTTGATTCCCGGTCTCATCACTTTACCCTTTCCTGTTGGTCTTCTCTTTCCTGTAAATTCCGATACGGTCAGTTTTATCACCGTCACGATGGACACCAGACGTTCGTTAAATGCAAATTCTTTTCCGGTCTGACAATCCATCAGAATTTCCATGGCCCTTATCTTTTCCTTGGGATCCTCCACGATCTCAATGGTACCCTTCCCCATGATACTGGCGTACCCGAAAGCGTACTGGCAGGCCGTCCTGCCCTCCACCAGCTTATGATCACAATCCATCTCAAAGGCCGCATTGGAACACTTCCGGATCAGATCCAGCTTCTTGCCCCGCATACCGCCATGCAGATAGAAGGTCAGCTGCCCTTCTTCCAGGGTATAACCGTAATTCATGGGCAGGATATAGATATCATCATCGTCGTGCAGGCCGATATGAATCACCTTGCAGGTGTCCAGTACGTATCGCATCTCTTCCAAATCCGTAATCTCTCTGTCTCTTCTGCGCAAGATACTGCCCTCCTTTTGTCTGTACTGACCTCATTATATACTGAATGTTCTGTTTCTTCAATCGGAAAAAACATCTCTTCTTACTTCTCTGATCAATCTGGCAGGCACGCCTCCCACCACGGTGAATGGTTTTACGTCTTTTGTCACCACGCTGCCCGCAGCGACGATCGCGCCTTCTCCTATGGTCACCCCGGACAGGATGGTGGCGTTGGAACCGATCCACACATTTTTTCCCAGCACAATGGGAGCGCCGTGCAGGATATGTCTTTTTTCAGGATCTTCGTCATGGTTCAGCGTGGCCATCACCACGTTATGGCCAATCAACGCGCCGTCGCCGATGGAAATGCCCCCCTGATCCTGAAACTGGCAGCAGCGGTTGATAAACACATTTTTCCCCACTGTGATATTCATTCCGTAATCCGTATAAAAAGGCGGGAAGAGACAGAAGGTGTCGTCTTCCGGCTGATCAATCAGTTCAAAGAAAAGCCTCCTCACCTCCTGCGGTTCATGGTACGTCCCATTCAGCTTTGCAGCCAGACGCATGGCTCTCTGGCTGGCCGCCCGCATGGCCTTGGGATCATCCAGGATGTTCTCTATCTTATTCCCTGTTTTTTCTTTTTCCATTCAAAATCCCTCCTGTTTTCTCCCTCATCCTTTTAATTTCTGGGCAAAATCCGCCATCGCCTCTGATATTTTCAGCTGCTGCGGGCATACCGCCTCACAGTTTCTGCAGCCGACGCAGGCGTCAGGCTGCTTGTCTGCCGGCAGAGAAGACAGCGCCATGGGTGCGATAAAGCCGCCTTCGGTGAAGCAATGTTCGTTGTACAGCGACAGCAGGAAAGGAATATCCAGTTCCTTAGAACAGTGGCTGACGCAGTAACGGCAGGCCGTACAGGGAAGGGCGATCTTTTCCACCATCTCGCCGGCGATGGCAAGCAGCGTCTCCTTTTCTTTTTCTTCCAGCGGTTTTTCTTCGCCAAAGGTCTCAATATTGGCGCGCAGCTGTTCCATATTGGACATACCGGACAGAACCACCGTCACCTCCGGCAGGCTCTGCAGGAAACGAAAGGCCCAGGCAGGTATGCTCTCCTTGGGACGCAGCGCTTTCAGCTGCTCCTCATACGGTTGATCCAGGGACGCCAGCCTGCCGCCCCGCAGCGGTTCCATCACCCATACCGGCAGATGATATTCCCTCAGCAGTTCCATCTTCTTATCGGCCTCCTGAAACTTCCAGTCCAGATAATTCAGCTGAATCTGGCAGAATTCCATCTCGTGGCCGTAAGCTTCCAGGAAGCGTTTCATCACGTCGTAATTTCCGTGGGCGGAGAATCCCAGATGGCGGATTCTGCCCGCTTTTTTCTGCTTTACCAGGTAATCGAAAATCCTGTATTTCGGATCCAGATAGCTGTCGATATTCATCTCGCAGACATTGTGAAACAGATAGAAATCAAAATAGGACACCTGACATTTCTTCAGCTGTTCCTCGAAAATGGATTCTACTTTATCGATATTGGCAAGATCATAGCCGGGAAATTTATCGGCGAGATAAAACTGTTCCCGCGGATATTTTTTCAGCGCGCTGCCCAGCACTGTCTCTGATTTTCCGCCGTGATAAGGCCAGGCGGTGTCATAGTAGTTGACTCCCTTTGCCATGGCGTAATCTATCATCTCCTCCGCCGCTTTCACATCCACATCGGCTTCGTCGCTGCTAAACACCGGCAGGCGCATGGCTCCCATACCCAGCGCTGATAATCTTAAATCCTGAAATTCTCTGTATATCATACCATTCATTCCTCCATTACTCTGCTTTTCTCTTTCCCAGTATAGCTTTTTGAGGCTGAAATTGCAAATACCTGGCATTTATACAAAGGTATAGATAAAAAGTATAAAAAAGGGCGAAGCACCCATGCTGTCTGCACGGATGCTTCGCCAGGAGTAAGTATGTATGATTATTTATTGGGATAGTATTTCGCAACAAAAGCTTTGGTAACTTCAGCAGCTTTTTTGATGTTTTCTTCGTGATTCATCGCGTAGTATTCCGGACGGAACT